>Ga0302324_100000050_pt1 | contig 268981 bp, 258 predicted proteins | sample Palsa_T0_1_FD_201949 | JGI IMG/M metagenome (GOLD analysis project Ga0302324, IMG submission 201949) | Peat permafrost microbial communities from Stordalen Mire near Abisko, Sweden - Palsa_T0_1 | ecosystem: Environmental > Terrestrial > Soil > Palsa > Peat permafrost | place: Sweden: Abisko... | reverse complement strand
GGCGGCGGGCTGCCGAGGGTCGGGCCGCCGATGTAGACGTAGAGCTCACCCGAACGGGGGTCGGCCGCCAGCTGGAACGAGTATGCGAAATACGATCCGGTCGACACGGGAAAGTTCGTCGCGGAACCCTCGATGGTGCGCACCAACGTCGGCGACGCCGTCGCAGCGCCCGTGAAAAAATCCACGCGCAGATCGCCGGAAGCAGTGTCGAATCCCACGGCGGCTAGTTCCCCGGCGGGGTCGCTCGCCAGCGCATAAATTGCGTCGACGTTCGCATCGCAGTTCGAAAGGCTAGGCATGGTCTGGCCGGCGGGAACGACGTACCAGCAACTGTCGGCCTGGTAGCCTTGGCTCGCTACGACAAAATCGTTCAACTCGGCATCAGTAGCGAGTGCCACGTGGTCCTGATCGACCAGCACCGAGGTGAGCGGCGGGGCGTTTCCGTTGGCGTTTGCCTTAAAGATCAGCAAACCACCGTAACCGTTCGACTGAAAGGCGAGCGCATTGGGGCGCCCGTCGGCATCGATTTGAATCGCGCCGTACCCGTTACCGTTGCCCTCGAGCAGCGTTCTCTTGCCCGCCACGTCAGTGCAGGGGGTCGTTTGCCCCTGCGCCTCCAGCGGGTAGCCGCGCATCTCTCCGAACAGGCGCAAGAAGACCGCTCGCGCCGGGCAGGCGTTCCCCGCGGCGGGCACGCGCGACACGGCCGCCTGGCCGGCTCCAGGTCGCATTAAGGCAGCCGTCGTCGCGGCCCGCCCGGTAAACGACATGGCTACGAATACCGCCGATGCGAGCACGAATCCGCGATGAAACGACATGACCGTCCTCCGAACGAGCGGCCCAACTCATTAAACGCCCGCTCGCGCCGCGCCTTTCGCGCGGCAGAAATGCGTTTCGCATGTCGCCGCACCTCGCGCCGCGAAAGCGGGCTCTTCGATGAGCCAGTTCGTTTACACGATGTACCGCGTCGGCAAAACGGTGCCGCCGAAGCGACGCATCCTTTCCGAGATTTCGCTGAGCTTCTTTCCGGGCGCGAAGATCGGCATCTTGGGACTCAACGGCGCTGGGAAGTCGACGCTGTTGCGCATCATGGCCGGCCTCGACACCGAGATCGACGGCCAGGCCGTGCCGATGCCGAACATCACGATCGGCTACCTCGAGCAGGAACCGAAGCTCGACCCCGATCGGACGGTGCGCGAGGCCGTCGAGGAGGGACTCGGAGAACTCGTCGCGGCGCGCAAACGGCTGGGCGAAATCTATGCCGCGTACGGCGAGCCGGAGGCCGATTTCGAAGCGCTTGCCGACGAGCAAGCGCGGCTCGAATCGGTCGTCTTCGCGCAGGGCGGCGAAGACGTCGAGCAGCGCCTCGGCATCGCGGCCGACGCGCTGCGCCTGCCGCCCTGGGACGCGCCGATCGGACCGCTCTCCGGCGGCGAAAAGCGCCGCGTCGCACTGTGCCGCTTGCTGATCTCGAATCCCGACATGCTGCTGCTCGACGAACCGACCAACCATCTCGACGCCGAAAGCGTCGGCTGGCTCGAGCAGTATTTGCAACGCTTCCCAGGCACCGTCGTGGCGGTGACGCACGACCGCTACTTCCTCGATAACGCCGCCGAGTGGATCCTCGAGCTGGACCGCGGGCGCGGCATTCCCTGGAAGGGCAACTACAGCTCGTGGCTCGATCAAAAGCAGGCCCGCCTAGCTGCCGAAGAAGCCGCCGAGTCGGCGCGCCAGAAGGCGCTCAAACGCGAGCTCGAGTGGGTGCGCGCCAGCCCAAAAGGCCGCCAGGCGAAGAGCAAGAGCCGCATCGCGCGTTTCGAGGAGCTGTCGAGTTACGAGCATCAGCGCCGCAACGAGACGAGCGAGATCTTCATCCCGGTCGCCGAGCGGTTGGGCGATCGGGTGATCGAATTTACCGGCGTCCGCAAAGCCTTCGGCGACCGGCTCCTGATGGACGAGGTGAACCTACGCATCCCGGCCGGCGCAATCGTCGGCGTCATCGGGCCCAACGGCGCCGGAAAGACGACCCTCTTCCGCATGATCGCCGGCGCCGAGCAACCCGATTCCGGCGAGATCCGCGTCGGCCCGACGGTGCAGCTCGCGATGGTGGATCAGAGCCGCGAATCGCTCGACAACACGAAGTCCGTCTTTGAAGACGTTTGCGGCGGTCGCGACACGATCGCGGTAGGCCGCTTCGAGATGCCCTCACGCGCGTATCTCGGGCGCTTCAACTTTAAGGGAGCAGATCAGCAAAAGGCGGTCGGTACGCTATCGGGCGGCGAGCGCGGACGCCTTCACCTAGCCAAGACCCTCAGCGCCGGCGCCAACGTGCTGCTGCTCGACGAGCCCTCGAACGACCTCGACGTCGAGACCCTGCGCGCGCTCGAGGACGCCCTCGGCGAGTTCGCGGGCACGGTGCTCGTCATCAGCCACGACCGCTGGTTCCTCGACCGCATCGCGACGCACATCATCGCTTTCGAGGGCGACTCGCGCGTGACGTTCTTCGAGGGAAACTATCACGAGTACGAAGCGAATAAGATCGCGCGTCTGGGCGAGGAAGCGGCCCGCCCTCACCGCCTGCGTTTCCGTCCGCTCGCGCTGCAGTAAGCCGCTCGTTGGCGCTCCTTAGATGGGTTTTCGCGCGAGCAGCGCAGCGAACTGCGAACGCCTCGACCACGCGACGATGAACCAAAGCACCGTGACCACGATCGGTAACGGCAGGCCCTGCGGCTGCATCGTGATGTGAAAGGTGAAGATGTTTGCCAGCACCGCTGCCAGCATCGTCAACGCAAGCGTGACGTACTGATCGGTCAGCAAAAGGATGCCGGCGATGGCTTGCACCGCGAAGATCAGCACGTAGTAGTGCGATGAAGCGAGCACGCCTAAGAACGTTGCTACGAGTCCCGACATCGGCGGCGCGGGGAAGAAGTGCAGGAACCCGTTGAGACCAAAGATCAGGAACGCGAGCCCGAGCAGAATCCGAGCCGCGAGCACGACGATTTTCACGATGCCAAGCCTTTCTTTCGGTGCCGGTGCTTTGCTTCTCACCTTGCTGCGCTCCCGCTTCGGTTTCGGACCGGCCGCTGCGGTTATGCGGGCGCCCGTTTCAAAATACGCGTCGTTTGAGGCGGCCGAGTGCGAAGGCGGCCGTGTCGGCGACCGCCATGACCGACATCACGCCGGCCTGTACCGGATCCGTGACCACGAGGTCGGCCGCATCGGGGAGGCTGCCGGCCATGTTCAGGCTGACGACGAGCAGGCCACGCGCGCGCACCTCGCGCGCCGCCTGCTCGATCGCGCCGCCCATCAGCGAGCCGGCCAGCACGATCGCTTTCACGCGCGGCAGGCGCGCCGCGGCCCGAACGGCAGCCGCGAGCGCCGCCTCGCCCACCAGTGGAATCGTATCGACCGAAATGTGTTCGCCGCGAATGTTGTGGCGGTCGGCCTCGGCGATCGCGCCGAGAGCCACTTGCCCGACCTGCGCGCCGCCGCCCATGATGACGATGCGCTTTCCGTAGATGCGCTCCATCGTTGCGACCGGCGTCGCGCTTTCCACGATGGGCAGCTCGGCGAGTGCGTCCGCCAGCAGCGCCGCATCGCCGGGCAAGTCGATCTCGAAGACGATGCGTGCGTGCGGCGCCTTTTGCTCGATGATTTCCACGCTGACGATGTCGCCCTCGAAGCGAGCGATGACGCCGGTCAATTCGTGAAGGACGCCATGCCCCACGGCGCTGACGACTTCGATCCCGCTTCTCATGCGAGGGCTTTCCTTCGACGCGAGCGGCCTTTTGACCGCGCTTTCGGGACACGCCGCCTGCCGGGCCGAAGGGAACGTCGATGGACCCGGTGCCGCATCCCGCAATGAAACCCGCTGTTGCGCCGCCCAGCGGAAGGGTGACGTTCCTGTTCAGCGACATCGAGGGAAGCACGCAGCGTTGGGAGCGCGACCACGTGGCGATGCAGGCGGCGCTACGGCGCCACGACGAGATCGTGCGCGCCGCGATCGCCGGGTGCGGAGGATTCGTTTTCAAGACGATCGGCGACGCGTTCTGTGCCGCCTTTGCAAGCGCCGCCGACGCCGCCGCCGCGGCGCTCGACGCCCAACGCCGGCTCGGCACGGAAGATTTTTCGGCGGTCGGCGGCTTGCGGGTTCGCATGGCGTTGCACAGCGGTAGCGCCGACGAGCGTGACGGCGATTATTTCGGCCCGACACTGAATCGGGTGGCGCGCCTCCTCGCAACCGCCTACGGAGGTCAGGTCATCCTCTCGCAAGCGTGCGCGGACATTCTCGCGCAAACGCCGTCCGCCGAGGGGACGCTCGCCGATCTCGGCTATCACCGTCTCAAAGATCTGACCAAACCCGAGCGCGTGTATCAGCTCACGGCGCCCGGCTTGCCGGCGGATTTCCCGAAGCTTCGTTCGCTCAACGTCCTGAGCAACAACTTTCCCGTGCAGGCGGGTCCGTTGATCGGGCGCGCGCGCGAGGTGGCCGAGATCGGGGCGCTGCTCGCACACCATCGCATGGTGACGCTCGCCGGCGCGGGCGGCATCGGCAAGACGCGCGCGTCGCTGCAGGTCGGCGTCGAGACGCTCGAGCGCTGGGCCGACGGCGCGTGGCTCGTCGAGCTTGCGCCGCTCTCCGAGGGTGAACTGATTCCAGGTTCGATCGCGGCGGATCTCGGCGTGCAGCTGTCCGGCGAAGGCGATGCGTTGCGCGAGCTAAGCGCGTCGTTGAGGGCGAAACACCTGCTGCTGATCCTCGACAACTGCGAGCATCTCGTTGCGGCAGTCGCCCAGGTCGCATCGACGCTCCTGCGCACGTGCCCCAATCTGCACGTCCTCGCGTCGAGCCGGCAAGCGCTTGCGATCGCGGGCGAAACGATCTATCGCATTCCGTCCCTCTCGTTGCCGGCCCCGACGGAAGTCCCCGGGCTGGACGCAGCCTGCGCTGCAGAATACGGGGCGATCGAGCTTTTCGTAGCGCGAGCCCGCGCCGCCGATGCGGCCTTCCGGTTGCGTGACGACAACGCGCCGGCCATCGCGCGGGTTTGCCGCAGGCTCGACGGCATCGCGCTCGCGATCGAGCTCGCGGCGGCGCGGGTGCGCACGCTGAGTCCTTCGCAGCTGCACGCACGGCTGGACCAGCGCTTGCGGCTCTTGACGGGCGGACGGCGCGACGCGATGCCGCGCCAGCAAACCTTGCGCGCCGCAATCGACTGGAGCTACGACCTGCTCGGCGAGCGCGAGCGCAGCGTTTTGTGCGCGGCCGGCATCTTCGCGAACGGCTTCACGCTCGAAGCGCTCGAGGCGGTCGCCTCCGGCGAAGACCTCGACGAGTCCGAGGTCTTCGACGCGTTAGAGTCGCTCGTCGACAAGTCGCTCGTGACGGCGGACGCGGGCGAGGAACGCAAGCGTTTCCATTTGCTCGAAACGGTGCGCGAGTACGCCCTCGAGAAGCTGACGAGCGGCGGCAAGCGCGAAGCGGTCGCCGCGCGCCACCTCGCGCACTTTCAAAGGCTCGCGGACCGAACGGAATTGGATCACCGCCGTACGGGAAGCGACGCATCGTTCATGTCGGTCCTGGCTCCCGAACTTGACGACTTGCGAGCGGCCATGAACTGGTCGCTCGCCGGCGGTGACGTCCGGCTCGGTGCGGCGCTGGCGGCCGCGGTCGGCCATCCGTGGAGCCGGCTCGGCCTCGGGACCGAGGGCATCGCGCGCCTCGAGCGGTTTGCAGCCTCCATCGGGGAGCACGACGCAGCGTTGCTCGCCCGCGTGCTGGCGGCGCTAGCGTGGTTGGCGGCCAACGGCTTCCGGCCGGTGGAAGCATTCGATGCAGCCGTCCGGGCGATCGCACTTGCGCGCGCTGCCGGCAGCGCTGAGACGCTGGTCACCGCACTCTCGTACTATGCGTACGCGTCCGCGCGCCTGGGCCGCTTTGCCGAAGCTTCGAGCGCGCTCGATGAGGCGGAAGCGCTCGCCGGTGCGACGCCGGCGCTGGGCCGGCGGCTCGACCAGCTCGAGTTGCGAGCCTACGTTTCGCAGCAGTCGGGCGAGTTCGACGCGGCGATTCGTGCGTGGCGCGACCACCGCGAACTCCTGCGCGCCTCGGGCAACGAATACAACGAAGCGAACGCCACGCTCAACATCGCCGAGGTCGAACACGCTTTGGGGAATACCGCCGAGGCGATCGATCTCGCGCGCGACTTGATCCCGCGCGCGTCCCAGCTGATCGGGCGCGAGCAGCACGCCAACCTGCTCGCGAATTTATCCGGCTATCTGCTGGCGCTCGACGACGTTCCATCCGCCCGCGCGGCGGCGCTCGAATCGATCGGGTTGCTGGCGGGTGCCGATGCCGAGTCGGTCGTCCTCAGCATCGCCCTCGAGCACTTCGCTTTGGCGGTGGCCCGCCAGGGCCAAAGCGAACGCGCCGCGCGCTTGCAGGGCTACAGCGACGCCGCGTTCGGTCGCGCCGGCTACCGGCGGGAGCACACCGAAGCGCTCACGCACCGCAGCCTGACGGCGCTTCTCGAAGAACGTTTGAGTGCGGGCGAGCGCGACCGGCACGCTGCCCGCGGAGCGGCGTTGACCCCGCATCAGGCGATCGATGAAGCTCGCTCGGCTCCTTTAGCTCAAAATTCCGACATCGGGTCGCTGCCATGATGCTGCGGCGCTTCACTGCACCGCGCGACTTGGACCATCGTCGCGGTTCCGGTATTACGCGTAACGACGCCCGACGACGTCACCTTGAGGCTTGCCGACGAGGTCACGGCAGCCTGATCGCGATTGATGAAATCGCCGGTGGCGTAGGTCACGGTCGTTTCGCCGTTCGCGGTGTACGCACCGTGCCAAGCGAAATGCTCGCCCTTCGTCACCCACTCGCCCTTCCAGCCCGGTAGGGTCAGCGCGTGCCACAGGCCGCGCGCGACGCCATCGGTTTCACCCGTCTTGCCGAAGTTGACGCACTGCACGGAACCCATCGACCCGGTCGGATCGAGGTAGTACGTCACAAGCCAACTCGCAGCTAAACCGCTGCCTGCAGAAGCGGGCTGCGCGGCGCCGAAGAACGCGGCGAGCCAGGCGACCGTAACGATCGCAATTGGACGCGTGAACACAAGAAATCTCCTCAACGAAGAAGCAGCGTGTCGTGGAACGACCGATGTCGGGCGGTTCTACAGCGCAGCCGAGCGCAAATCCCCCGAAGGGGCTCAATCCGAAAGAATGCTCGCGGGCCGCAGGCGCAGCAATTCCTCCGCCCCGTTCATCAAGCGCGCAACGATCGCGGCGGCCGGCTCGACGTTCGCGAGCAGGCCGATCGACTGTCCGGCATAGACGTTGCTCAACGTGACGTCACCCTCGCGCTTGGCGCGCGCGAACCTCTCCAGAGCACCAAAGTTCGAGCTCAGCTCGTCCTCGCGGCCGTGCCATTCGGCGGTAAATTCGTTGGCGATGGCGCGGCCCGGGAAGCGCGCCGGCCACGCTAGTCCCTGCGCGACGTCGAAGACGTGCGTCAGCACCGTGTCGCCCTCGCGGCTGCGCGCGATCAGGCTGCGCGTTGCGTCGGCAACGCGGCTCTCCGCGGCGAGCAAGAACGGGGTTCCGACCCAGACGCCTTCCGCTCCGGCGCCGAGCACCGCGGCGACGCCGCGGGCGCTCGCGATGCCGCCCGCGGCGAGCACCGGTTGCGCTACCGATTCGAGCACGATCTGCAGGAGCGTCAAGGTCCCGACGGCGCCGGTGTGTCCGCCCGCTTCCGTTCCCTGCGAGACGATCGCGTCGACCCCGGCAGCGGAGGCGGCGAGAGCCGATTCACGATCTTGCACCTGCGAGGCGACGAGGATGCCCCGGCGGTGAAGTGCATCCACGTACGGAGCCGGATCGCCGAAGGAGATCGACACGAAGGTCGGCTGCAGCTCGAGCACGAGATCGAGCAGCTCGAGCCGGCTCGGCAAGACCCACGCCATCAGCCCGATGCCGAGCGGAACGTCGGGGCGCCCCGCTCGCGCCAGCGTCACCTGGTCGCGGACGGACGTCACCTCGTCGCGGCTGTCGATGCCCACGAACCCGAGGCCGCCCGCATCGCTCACGGCGCGAGCCAGGCGGCCGCCGGCCGCGGGCGTCATCGGCGCGTTGACGAGCGGAACCCGTAGTCCGGCCGTCCGGGTCAGCCAAGTGCTCAGCACGGATCGACGAGCGGTCCCGCGAATCGAACGGACGAGACCTCCATGCCGCGTATTATCGTCCCGCTTCGAAGCCCGCGAAAGGTCCTAGGTCGGAGGCAAAGGTTCGAGCAAGCGGCGGCGGGTAGTGCGGTGAGGACGAGCTCGCTCGATCGAGGCGAACGCCGCATCGCGGGACGAGGACCGGAATGAATCAACCTGCGGGCTTGGACATCGTGTCGCGGCCGGCCTCGGCGTTGGAACCGGATGTCGCATTCGCCGCGTGGTGCGCCGCGGCCGATGCGCTTCCGACGATGATCTATACCGCTGCCGCCGATGGGTCCGTCGAGTTCGTAAACCGTCGCTGGCGCGAATTTACGGGCCACGAGCCAAACGTCGTGCTCGGCCTGGCTTGGCCGTCGATCGTTCATGCGGACGATCTCGAACGGGTGATGAAGGCGTGGCAGCTCTCCCTCGAAAGCGGAGGCGACCTCGCGATCGAGTTGCGCCTGCGCAAAGCCGACGGCTCGTACGCGTGGATCGTGACCGGCGCCGCGCCGCTGCGCGACGCCGCCGGAAGCATCCTTCGATGGTACGGTACCTGCACCGACATCGACGAGCATCGGCGCGCCGAGGAAGCACTGGCGAAGCAGCGCGCGCTGCTGGCCGATTCCGAACGACGTTTCAGCGTCCTTGCCGAGTCGCTTCCCGTGATTTGCTGGACGGCCGATGCGAGCGGTTCGATCGACTGGTACAACCATCGCTGGTATGAGTTCACGGGCCAGTCGCCCGAAGAGGCGGCCGGATGGGGCTGGCAAGCCGCTCACCATCCCGACGACTTTCTCGAAGTGATGCGCCGCTGGCCGCATTCGATCGCGACCGGCGAACCCTTCGAGATGGAGTACCGGCTGCGCCGCTTCGACGGCGTTTTTCAGTGGTTCCTGACGCGCATCGAGCCGCTGCTCGACGGGAGCGGGAAGATCGAGCGCTGGTACGGCAGCAACGTCAACATCGACGCCCAGCGGCGCGCGCTCGAGCACACCAAACGCGTCGCCGAAACGCTGCAAGACATCTTCCTGCCGAAAGAGCTGCCGGAGCGGCATGGGCTGCGCATGGACGCCGTCTATCTTCCGGCGGAGGGCGACGCGCTCGTCGGCGGCGACTGGTACGATGCCTTCGAGCTTCCCGACGGCCGTCTCGGCTTCTCGATCGGCGACGTCGCCGGCCATGGCCTGCAAGCTTCGATCATCGTCGGCAAACTACGGCAAGCGATCTTCACGCTCGCGTTCAGGCTCGAGGATCCCGCCGACATCCTGCGCGAGCTCGACCGCATTCTCAACTACCAAGAACCGGATATGATGGTCACGGCGATCGTCGGGTTCGTCGATTCGGCGCACGCGACGATAACGTATGCGAACGCCGGTCACCCGCCGCCGATCGTCGCGCGTACGAACGCTCGTCCCGCGGTATCGCTGCCGTACGGTGGAACGCCGCTCGGAATCGGGCTCGAGATGAACCTCGTGACGCAGCGCTTCGCGATCGGCAAGGACGCGGTCGTGGCCCTCTACACGGACGGCATGATCGAATTCTCGCGCGACGTGATCGCCGTCGAAAAACGGCTGCGGGCTGCCGTGGCTCTGCTGGTTGAGGACACGAACATCGCGCGGCCGGCGAGAGCGATTCGGGAGATCGTCTTCGACGATATGCCCGCGCGCGACGATGCAGCGCTCTTGCTGATGCAATTTTCCGTCGTCGACCTCGCCGCGCTCCGGTCGGATCCGGCCACGCTCGAGAAAACGTGGCGCTTTCACTCGAGCGATCCGTATAGCGCGCACGCGTCGCGCCGGGAGATCATCGCCTACCTGCGGCGCATGGCCGCCGAGCCGGATCAGCTTTTTGCGGGCGAGCTCGTAGTGGGCGAGATCCTCGCGAACACGGTCGAGCATGCGCCTGGTCTGGTGGAAGTCCACGTCGACTGGCGCTCCGAGAATCCGGTCCTGACCGTTCGGGATACCGGTCCCGGGCTGCGTTACCTCAACGGCGAGCTGCCGCGCAACGTGTTGGATGAGGACGGGCGCGGCATCTTCCTCATCAAGCAGCTGACGCAAGAAGCGTCGGTCCGGCCGTCGCCCGGTTTCGGGACGGAGCTGCGCGCGGTACTCTCGATCGAACGGAAAAAAGAGATGCTAAGCGCGCCGGTGCGTCTGCGCGATCGTCGCTAGGGCGGTTCGCTAAGCCGTTTCTTGATAATACTGCCGGGCTCGAACGAAAATGTCGCCGGCTTGGTCGCGCAGGTTCTTTTTTAGCCAGAGGATCAGGCTCTCGGCGCGCGGCAGCTCGGGCCACGCTGGACGCCGTTCGAGCTTGACCGCAGGCAAGCTCGCAACCTTTGCGCCTAGCACGTCTTCCATCGCCCGCCCGAGCGCGCTCTGCAGCGTCGCGTTCGACCCCGCCGGCAAGAAATGCGAGTGCGCGCAAAGCAACGCATCGACGACCCCCGCCTCGAAATCCGTACCGAAGAGGTCGATCGAGTAAGCGCAAAATAAGCTGAACGGAACCTGCGCCAGCAGTTTGCCCCAGAGCTGTTCGAGCCGGATCGCCGACGGGAACTGCCGTGCCGTCCAGAGGGTGCCGACCATGTCACCGTACGCGCGCAAAGCGCCGCTCTCGTTGCTTGCGACGAGGCGTCGCAACGCCGCACCGACGATCTCGTCGAAGCGTGCCGCATCGGGGTAGCCGTCGACCAAAATTCGCGCCAGCGTCTGGTGTGAATCGAAGAACGTAAGCCGCTCGTCGCGTACGGCAGCCGCTGCGTCGATGCCGAGCCGCCCGAACTCGCGGCGAAAGGCCTCGGCGCGCTCCTCGGTCGTGACGATCAAGCCGCGATCGCCCCGTCCGAAACCTTCGGCAAAGTAGCGCCCTGCATTACGAACGAGCAGGCGGTCGTCCGATTCGTAGAGTTGCACCATATGCGCAGCCGGACCAGCGCAGGTAAGTACCTCTTGTTCGAAACCGTACAGGGCTGCGTTCGCTTGCTGCATCGATTCGGTCTTACCCCCAAGTGCGGTTCTTTCAAGCGGGTTTGCGCCGCAATCCTTGCGAAAGCGGCCTTTTCGACTCACCTGTCGACAGGGAGGAAGCCGGTGGCGGACCACGTGTACAAGGTCGTCGAACTCGTCGGCAGCTCCAAGAAGAGCGTTTCGGCCGCAATCGAGAACGCCGTGGCGAAGGCCGCGAAGACGATCAGAAACCTCGGCTGGTTCGAACTCGTCGAAGTGCGCGGGCACGTCGACGGGGGAAAAATCCAGCACTATCAAGCGACGATCAAGGCCGGATTTACACTGGAGGACTAGGCCGGCGACACCTTGGTCGTCTGGCGGCTCGACCGCCTCCGTCGGTCGCCGCGAGACTTTCTCGATATTGCCGAAATGTTACGCGAGCGCGACGTCGCGCTGCGATCGCTGACCAACCACATCGACACGGGAACGGCCGCCGGCCGGATGCTCTACGCGGTGCTCGGCGCCGGGTCGTAGAGCGCGGCCAGGCGCGATTCGGAGCTTCGCCCATGATCACGCGGCGAGCGCCGGCGAGAAACGCCGTGAGCTTCGTCCCCAGGATTTCGCTGAGACCGCGCGCGATCAGCGAAAGACGCCGGGGCCGCGATAACGCCCTAACTGACAGCCCTTTAGGTCATGGAACACGAGAATCGTGAGGTAGTATCCCTCGTGGCGCAATTTTCAGGCCGCATAGCCATGCAGCGCATGCATAGTCCGGACGAACCCGCGCTCACTTTTCGACCGCCGTCGTCCAATTGTCCCTAACCCGCTGCTGCGCGACGCCGATGGGCATTTGCCCGCTGCATACAAGCTCGTGAAGTTTGTTCTCTACGTGGTCCTTTATCTCGGCTTCCACAGTCGGTTGCGGCCATATGTTCTCTAAGCTCGTCGGATCGCCGCCGATTTCTAGCGGTATCAAGTGGTCGACCTGATACGCAGGATGGTGCACGCCCGCCGCATCGATGTCGCTCCGGTGGCCAGGCGGTATTCCGTATCGCGCGTAAGCTTCGGCTTTAAGCGATTTCCACAAAGCTCCGCGCGGACGAACGTTCGAGGCGTAGCCAGGGCTGCACACGAGTTTCACGTCCGTGGTCGCTACTGCACCGGGCGTCAGCTTCGCGTCTTGTAGCTCGCTCGACATCTCAACCGGAACAGCTGACGCACTCCCTAACGACGGCTCGGTAAGATGCGTCGCAACCGCTCTCCTTACTTCAGAGATGGGATGCATTACGAAAAACGCGCCGACCGCAGCCGCGATGCAAACGGTGAGCACGACGAAACTCCGCACGAGTGTTGTGCGACGACGCTTCTGTGCGGCGTACGTGTAATTGCGTCGACGCGTCACGGGCACGGTTCGCTTAGAGCGTATAGCATCATCGCAAGCGTCAATGCGGCACGCAGAAAGCGAAGATGCCGGCGATTATTAGCGCGAGGATAAGAAACCCAGAGAACCTTTCGAGAACCGTAGGCTCAGGTGGCTTCGGCGGGTCTTGTCGCAGATCGCTAAAGATGAACCCAGAGCGCGAGCGTTCGGCAACGATTTCGACCTGATGCTCACCCGTGATAATCGTATGCGAAAACGTCGTAATCAGCGCTTCGGTGTCCGACTGAAGAGCGCGCAGCAGCATATCGAGATTTAGCGCCGCGTTCGCCATCGCTGTCCGCCGCTGTTCAAGCATGAAGTGGTTGAGGAGCTGTTGCTTGACGGCCACGTCTTCGGCCGCCAGCCACTGAAACTCACCGGCAAGCCGTTCGGGGATCGCGTGCTGAATGTTCAGGCCGTCAAAATAGACGCCTATCGCATGGAGCACCGACTCAGGGTTAACATCGGGGCCAATCCGAACGTATTTGAGCGACCGCGCTAGCGTGCTGTGCTTTTTCCAGATCGCTTCGACGATGTTGTACTTGTCCTCGACACTCATAAGCGGTGGCAAGAGTTTGAAGAGACGCTTTGAGATCTCTTCGCTCATCTTAACGTGGCCGTGTTCCCACTTTGCGATGGTCTGCTTTGCGTAAGAGCACGCGCCCTTGCCATACTCTCGCTCGTATCTGCGAAAGAGCTTCGTTCGATCCGAAGCACGGAGAGCGAAGAACGCTGCCTTCACGACAGCGTCCATATTGCTTACGTCTCTCGAAAAGCTGCTGTACTCCCGCCGCGGGTAGCTTCGCCAACGCCTCCCATATCCGTAATAAGGCACGCTATGCGACTACCGCCTGAAGAGACTCATGATCCCGCCGCGCTTGGGCAATGGCTCTTGCCGCAGCACGAACGCGACCTCGTATTTCGGGCCTTTGATCGTCTTACTGATCTCCGCGCTAAAATGACCGTTCGCAGCGTCGATGGCGGTTTGGCAAAAGTCCGCTAGCAGCCCGCGCGCCTCGGCAATCAGAGCGTCCGTTGTCGCGTCGTCGAGCGAGTGTTTTCGAGCCAGGCTCTCTAGACTACGAACCTCGTGCTCCACGTCCGTGCTTTGATTGACGAAGATCCGAGACTTCAGCAACGCTAGTGGTGCATAAAAAGCGAAACTAAAATTAAGAGCCCGATAATCCCGCCGATGTAGTAGAACGGCGTAAGATTCCGTTCGTTCGCCATCGTGCGCGTGAGCTTACCGCTCGCAGCTTGAGCGGTGTTGCCCATAATGACCTCGGTCTTACCGAATGACGACTCTTGCGTGTGTTGGAATTGGACCGACACACCCTCTTGAGACGAAACCTCTCTCGTCTTGGCCGACATAACCTCCAACGCAGACCTGAACGCGTCGACGTCGACGTGCATTTGAGCCGCCTTCTTGCCGACGTCGAGGTTGCCACGCATATATTCCATTAGGAGCACGTCCTGCTGCTCTTTGGAGAGCGAACTGAAAACCGCCGCGTTCGCGCTCGGGGTTAGCGGATCGAACCGAACCGCCTGACTCGGTTGCGGCTTAATCGCGCCGCCGCCTGATGCGCTGTCGTTTGACACCCTTTGCTCCTTCACGCCCGCGTGGCCCGGCCAAGAACCAGCCAACCGACGCCCGATCTAAAACGAGCCCTACGTACCCGGCCCGTAGCGCCTGGCTCTACGCTCCCGGCGTTAGTTCGGCGGAGCCCCATTGGAGCCCCACCGGAACCCTTATCTCCCGTATTTTGCCGTATCCCGTGGTGCTCTCTGGTTACCCGAGGTGAGCCGCCCACATGAAATAAGCACTCCCGGCGAAACCCTGGTCGCACCGTCTGGCGGCTCGACCGCCTCGGATGGTCGCTGCGAGACCTTCTCGATATTGGCGAAATGTTACGCGAGCGCGACGTGACGCTGCGATCGCTGACCGACCGACCACATCGACACGGGGGCCGGCCGCACGGCTATTCCTGCGGAGGCCGGATGGGCCGGTAGCGGGGCGTCCACATCTTGTGGTCGATGCGCGCCACGATCTCGTCGTCGGAGAGCGGATCGCTCAGGCCCTCGTCACGCGCTTTCTTGGCGACGGCTTCGGCGATCGAGCGGGCGACCTGGCGAAGGTCGCGGATCGGCGGCACGAGCGTCGCCGATGTGTCCGCTTTGGCCGGTGAGAGGCCGGCCAGCGTAAGCGCGGCGGCCTCGAACATGCCGTCGCTGATGCGCCGTGCCTCCGCGGCGAGCGCCCCGAGCGCCACTCCCGGAAAGATGTACGAGTTATTCGTCTGATCGATCTTGATCGTTTTTCCGTCGCGCGTCACCGGCGCAAAGGGGCTTCCCGCGCCGACGATCGCACGTCCGCCCGACCATTCGAGCAAATCCTCGGGGGTGGCTTCGCTGCGCGCGGTCGGGTTCGAGAGGGGAAAGATGATGGGTCGTTCGGAGGAGCGGGCCATTGCCCGGACGACCCGTTCGGTGAACGTGCCGGGCTGACCGGAGACGCCGATCAACACCGTCGCCTTGGCGTGCTCGACGACATCGGCGAGCTCAATCGGTTCTCCCTCGGGCCGCCAGCCGGCGACGGCGGCTCGGGGCTGCGCGAACGGCGCTTGGAACGGTTGCAAATCTTTGTCGCCCTCGACCAGCAGCCCGTTCCAATCGACGGCAAAGAAGCGGGTGCGAATTTCCGCCTCGCTCATGCCTTGCGAAAGCATCATGCGGCGCAGCAGCGCGGCGATGCCGCAGCCGGCCGAGCCCGCTCCGAAGATGACGATCCGCTGCTCGGCTAGCGGCTTTCCCGTCACGTTGATGGCCGCAAGCAGCGTCCCGGCCGCCACGGCCGCGGTTCCTTGGATGTCGTCGTTGAAGGTGAGCAAACGGTCGCGGTAGCGTTCGAGCAGACGCCCCGCGTTGTTGCGTGCGAAGTCCTCGAACTGGAGCAGCGCACCGGGCCAACGGCGCTGCACCGCGCTAACGAACGCGTCGAGAAAATCGTCGTAGTCTTGGCCGCGAACCCGCTCGTGGCGCCACCCGATGTAGAGCGGATCCGCCAAGCGTTCCGCGTTGTCCGTGCCCACGTCGAGCATGATGGGAAGCGTCGCGGCCGGATGAATGCCGGCACAGGCGGTGTAGAGCGCGAGCTTGCCGATCGGGATTCCCATGCCGCCCGCGCCCTGATCGCCGAGCCCCAAAATGCGCTCGCCGTCGGTGGCCACGATCGCTTGCACCCGGTCGAAAAAGTGCTCGGCCAGAATCGCGTCGATTTTGTCGCGGTGCGGATAGCTCAGGAAAAGCCCGCGCGGCCGCGCGTAGATGTGGCTGAACTGCTGGCACGCGAGCCCGACCGTCGGGGTGTAAACGATCGGATTGAGCTCGTCGATGTACTGCGTGAGCAAAGCGTAAAAGAGCGTCTCGTTCGCATCCTGCAAGCCGCGCAGAAAAACGTAGCGGTCGAAGTCGGTGCCGAGCGCGCGCATCGCCACGATCCGCCGCTGCACTTGGCCCTCAAGGGTACCGATATGCGGCGGCAGATGGCCATGCAGGCGAAACGCGTCGCGCTCGGACTCCGTGAACGCCGTCCCCTTGTTGAGCAGGGGCGTGTTGAGCAGTTCGAGGCCGCAGAGCGGCGTTTCGATCGCGTCGTCGCCGGCAAGGACGTACTCGTCATTCATGCTCCGCTCCTCACAAGGCGGCGGCAGGCTGCGCGTCGACGACCGATCGAAAACGTTCGGCGAACTGGTCGGGTGAAAGCGACGTTTGAACGCTCAGTCGCGAGAGGCGCGGCTCCGTCAGGTCGCCCGGCTCGAGGCGGATCATGTACTTTCGCGCGACCTCGTACGACTCGGTCGTCACGTCGACCAGGCGAACCCGAATGCGGCCCGTCGCCGGATCGAGAAGCTCCTCGAGCGTGACCGGGTTGACGCGTCCGCCCGAGAGCGCGATCAACGCGCCGCTTCCGCCCTGCAGCAGGTAACGCACCGCGCCGTAGCCGAGCGTGCGCGTGTACTCGACGTCGAAGGGCACCGGTTTCGCGCAGCGCAGCTCGTAGCCGATGTCCTTAGTGACGACGGTGATGTCGAGCCCGAGCTCCGTCAACCGCTCGCGAACGGCGTCGCGCAGGACCATGCCGATCGGGACGTCGGCCAGCCGAACGTGCCCGTACGCGTCGTGAGCCACGTTGTCGAGCGCGGCCAGCTGCTGCGCGTTCAGCCGCTCGGCAATCCCTTCGGCGATCACGGCGACGCCGTGCTCGTGACCGAAGGACTTGCGCTTGACGATGGCCCCCACGACCGTGTTGACGACGCGGTCGAGATCGATCGGGTTTTCGGGAAACTCCTCAGGCAGCACGGCGAGCGTTGCGCCGGCCGCCTTGCAGATGCCCAGCGCCAGCGCACCCGACTTGCGGCCCATCGTGATCGCGAGGTACCAGCGATACGCGGTACGCGCATCCTCCATCAAGTTCTCGACGATGGTCGTGCCGAACGCGCGCGCGGTCTCGAAGCCGAACGTCGGCGCATTGTCGGGAAGGGGAAGGTCGTTGTCGATCGTCTTAGGGACTGTCGCGACCCCGAGGCGGCCGCGCGTCTGAGCGGCGATGAGCGACGCGCCATAGGTCGTGTCGTCGCCGCCGATGGCGACGAGGTAGCGCACGCCCAGCTGCAGGAGCGAGCGAATGCAATTGGCCAGCGTCGCCTCGTCCTTCCCCGGATTCGTGCGCGACGTGCGCAGCACGGAGCCCCCGGTGCCGTGCAGACGCGAGACGTCGTCGATGCTCAGCTCCTTGACGTGCGAGGTGTCGCCGCGCGCGATGTGACGGTACCCGTCGTAGAGACCGAGCACGCTCAAGCCGCTGTTGATGGCCTCGATCGTGGCGGAGGCGATGACGCCGTTGATGCCGGGCGCGGGTCCGCCGCCGACCAAGATAGCGAGCCGTTCGTTCATGCGTCGTTCTTCCGGCGCGATGGTTCCTGCGCCCCCCGTCGAACGCTAGCGGCCGAGGGAGTGCAAGCCGGATGATCGAGACCACCGAGCGCGCTGCGTTCAGCGCCATGACCGAAGGGACGGCCGCCGATTGGCAGATCATCGGAAAGTCGTTCTATCCGTTCGCGCAGCACCTTCCCGACCGCTTGATGGCGCATCTGCGCGAGCTACGCGGTGATTTCGGCGGCTTTGCGGTCGACCGCTTCGAGCACAGCCTGCAGACCGCGACGCGGGCGCACCAGGCCGGCCGCGACGAAGAGTACGTCGTGTGCGCCCTGCTGCACGATATGGGCGACCTGCTCGGCACGTACAACCACGCCGAAATCGCGGCCGCCGTCCTCAAGCCGTTCGTATCGGAAGAAAACCACTGGATGCTCGACCACCACGGCATCTTCCAAGGTTACTATTTCTTCCACTACATCGGGCTCGACCGCAACATGCGCGACCGTTTCCGCGACCATCCATCCTATGGTTACACGCTCGAGTTCTGCGAGAAGTACGACCAGAGCTCATTCGATCCGAATTTTGCGAGCATGCCGTTGGAGGCGTTCGAGCCGATGCTGCGCCGCGTTTTGGCCGCTCCCAAACGCTCCATTTACCTTGCCGAAGCCAGGCCGGGGGACTAACGCTTTCCTGTTTAGAGTCCGGGCAATCGGGCAATGAACGTCTCGAAATGAAAGAAAAGCTCGAGGCAATTTTCGATCTGAGAGAGGCTGCTGAGAACCATGCGCGCGCCCAGGTCGCGCTCGAGCTCCACGATACGCCTGGGCGCCGTGACGCGCTCCTCGACGCGCGCCTGCACCTCGAGGAGACGACCCAAGAAGCGGTCGAATCGTGCGAGCACTGCGGGCAGCCTCACCCAGAGGCCGCCGATGGCTGCAAGGTGCTTCAATTTCGCGCTAAAGGGGCGCGCGACAACTAACCGTTTCGCAAGGTTCAGTCTAGATCGCGAACCGGGCCGTGTCCCTGCGCCTGACGGCGCTGCGCGCGCGGGAGACGCTTCTCAAGGCGAACGAGCGAGCCGTTCTCGCGGTGGCTGACCCGGTCCATCAGCGACTTCATCAGGAAAATGCCCCAGCCGCGCCCGCGCGCGCCCTCCGAGCGCTCTCCGATGCTCTTGCCCGGGAGAAATCCGGCGCCCCAGTCCTTCACCTCGACGACGAGCACCAGGTCGGTGAACTGGCAGAAGAGCTCGATGAACCCGTCGGCCCGGTTCCCGTGCTCGATCGCATTGGCAAGGGCCTCGCCGGCGGCCGTTTCGATGTCCTCAAGGTCTTCTTGGGCAAAGCCGTGGGCAGCGGCGAAGGTGACGATAACACGCCGCGCCTTGGGAACGCTCGTCGGCACAGCTCGAAAACGAGCTCGGAATTCCGTCACATGCTCAAGCTACCCAGCGGCGGCCACTTTAACTCAACGGCGAAGCGAAGTGTGTCACGCCGATGCAAAGCGAAGCGTGTTACGCCGACGCCGAGCCGCCGTCGGCCTTGCCTGCCAAAGCGTCCGCAAGCGTCGTGCACGTGCCGAGCGCCTGCGTCAACTGTGCGAGGTCGAAAATCCGTCGCACCTGCCCGCTTTCCGGGATCACTACGCGCAGATAGTTGCCCAGCGCTTTCCTAGTGCGTACGAGGACGCTCAAGGCGGCGCTGTCGCAGTACCGGCACGCGCGCAAATCGATCGCCACGATCGAGCGACGCTCGACCGCCCGCCCGATCTGGGCCTCGAACTCAGCCGCATTGCTCAAATCGAGCTCGCCCGCGATCTGCAGCAGGCACGCGTCGTCCAAGACCGACATGGTGAAGCGGGTCGGCTCGGGCGGTCCGGCTCCTGCGGCGCGGCTAGGAGCACCCTGCCCTTCGTCGCGTGGTCTCCGCTCGTCGTCCGGACCCTCATCGCGCATCGCCATCGCTTCTAGCGATACCGATTGCAGGCGTACGAGGAGGCGCGCGTTCTCAACGTTCCAGAGAAACGAAAGTCATGCGATCGTCATCCCGGCCTGTTGCTTCTCGCATGACGGCGCGGCACCCGCCGCTCTAACGAAGCCGTCGCTAAGCCTTCGTCGGCTTGCGGCGCTTGCGCTACGAAAACTGCTGCTCGCGCGACGACTTCAACCTTTCGTGCGCAACGACGTCATTGGCCCGGTAGAATGACGGAAATGTCGCAGGAGTTACTTCTGTCGAACGGAACCCAGCCAGGCTTATTTGGCTGACTGAGAGGCACGTGTGTTCCCAGCACGATTCGACTACCTTCGCGCGAGCTCGACCGACGAAGCCGTCGCGGCGCTAGCGCAACACGGCGGCGAGGCGCGAATCCTGGCGGGCGGACAAAGCCTCATTCCGGCAATGCGTTTTCGGCTGGCCCGGCCGTCGGTGCTGATCGACATCAATGCGATCGACGACTTGCGCTATCTGCGCGAAACCGGCGGAAGCTTGCTGATCGGGGCGGGCACGCGCGATGCCGCCCTGGAGACCTCCGAGCTCGTCACCTCCGGTTATCGGATGATCGCTGACGTCTCGGTGCTCGTTGCCGACCCGGTCGTCCGCCAAAGTGGGACGGTCGTCGGCAGTATTTGCCACAGCGATCCGGCGGGCGACTGGGGCGTCGCAGCGTTAGCCGGGCGAGCGCAGATCGTGGTGCGAGGGCCCGCCGGAACGCGCACGCTTTCGGCGGACGACTTCTTGGTCGACTCCTTCACGACGGCGTTGGCCGAGAACGAAATGGCGTTGGAAGTGCAGTTTCCGCGTCCTTCCGAGCACACGTCCGGCGCGTTTGCCAAGCTCGAGCGCAAGGTCGGCGATTTCGCAACCGCCTCGGCGGCGGTTCAGCTCACGCTCGACACCTCCGGCGCGATCGCCGAGGCCGGCGTTGCGATCGGAGCCGTCGGAGCGAAAGCGCTGCGCGTTTCCGAGGCCGAGCAGCTGCTGCGTGGCGCGAAGCCGAGCAAGGACGTCATCCGTGCGGCCGCCGACGCCGCCCGCAAGGAGGCCGACCCCGGTTCCGACACGCGCGGCTCGGCCGAGTTCAAGAAAGAGATGGCGGGCGTGCTCGTCGCCCGCGCGCTGGTGTCGGCGCTCGAACGCTTAGGAGTTGGAGGAATGGCATGAAGGTCGCGTTGACGGTCAACGGCACGGCGTTCGAACGCGACGTCGAGCCGCGCATGCTGCTGGCATACTTCCTGCGCGAAGAGCTCGGCCTTACGGGCACGCATGTCGGGTGCGATACCTCGAGTTGCGGTTGCTGCGTCGTGCTGTTCGATGGCGAGCGCGCGGTCAAATCGTGTACGATGTTCGCCGTGATGGCCGACGGGCACGAGATCACGACCGTCGAGGGGCTCGCGCAAGGCGGCAAGCTGCACCCGTTGCAACAAGCGTTTTGGGACTGCCATGGGCTCCAGTGCGGCTTCTGCACGCCGGGCATGATGCTGACCTCGGTAGCGTTCCTGAAAAAGAACCCGCACCCGAGCGAAGGCGAGATTCGCGAAGCGCTCTCCGGCAATCTGTGCCGCTGCACGGGTTACCAAAACATCGTCAAGGCCGTGCAGCAAGCGGCGGGCGAACTGGCGGCTGAGCCCGTCGCCGAACCCGTCGCCGTTTCGTAGGAGCAGACGCATGAGCATCACCAGCGACTCCGAACCCAAGGCGCGCCACTCGGTCGGCCAGTCGATGAAGCGCAAGGAAGATCCGCGACTGATCCAAGGCCGCGGGCGCTTCCTCGACGACATCGTCCTGCCGAACATGCTGCATCTGGCGATCGTCCATAGTCCGTACGCGCATGCCCGCATCGTCAAGATCGACAAGAGTGCAGCCCTCGCCGTTCCCGGCGTGAAGGCCGTGCTCACCGGCGAAGACCTGACGGCAGCCGGCCTGGCGTGGATTCCGACGTTCCACGGTTACGACAAGCAGATGGTGCTCGCCGTCGGCAAAGTGCTCTATCAATACCAAGAGGTCGCCGGCGTGGTGGCGACGTCGCGCGAAATTGCGAACGATGCGGCCGAACTCGTCGTCGTCGAATACGAGCAGCTCGACCCGATCGTCGATCCGTTCGTCGCCAGGCGCGACGGGAACATCCTGCGCGACGACCGTGAAAACAAGACGAACCACATCTATCACTGGGAGGTCGGCAAGCGGGCCGAGGCCGATGCGGCCCTGGCTAGCTCGGAAGTGAAGGTCAAGCAGCGGATTTACTTCCAACGCTGCCATCCCGCGCCGCTCGAACCGTGCGGTGCGATCGCCGACATGAACGGCGCCAGCGGACGGCTGACGCTGTACCTGACCTCGCAGGCGCCGCACGCGCATCGCACGGTGGTTTCGCTCGTCACCGGCATCCCGGAGGACAAGATTCACGTCATCTCGCCGGACATCGGCGGCGGATTCGGCAACAAGGTGCCCGTCTATGCCGGCTACGTCGTCTCGGCGGTCGGGTCGGTGGTGCTCGGCGTACCGGTTAAGTGGGTTGAGACGCGCACCGAGAATCTGACGACGACCGGCTTCGCGCGCGACTACCACATGGACGTCGAGATCGGCGCGAGCAAGGCCGGGAAGCTCACCGCACTCAAGGTAACGACCGTTGCCGACCACGGTGCTTTCGACGCGGCCGCCGACCCGACCAAGTATCCGGCCGGCATGTTCGGCGTCGTTACGGGTTCGTACGATTTTCCGGTCGCGTTCACGGAACTCGACGCGTACTTCACCAACAAGGCGCCCGGCGGTATCGCGTATCGCTGCTCGTTCCGGGTTACCGAAGCGTCGTACGCGATCGAGCGCGGAATGGATCTGCTCGCCGGCGAGCTGAAGATGGATCCGGCCGAGCTGCGTTCCCTGAACTTCCTCAAGAAAGAACAGTTCCCGTACCAATCGCCGCTCGGCTTCGAGTACGACAGCGGCGACTACGAGACGACCTTGCGCAAGGCGCTCGATCGCATCGGCTACACAGATCTGCGGCGCGAGCAAGCCGAACGGCGTCAGCGCGGCGAGCTGATGGGCATCGGTCTCTCGACCTTTACCGAAGTCGTGGGCGCCGGCCCCGGCAGACTGTTTGACATCATGGGCATCAAGATGTTCGACAGCGCCGAGATCCGCATCCACCCGACCGGCTCCGGGATCGTGCGCACGGGAACGCGACATCAAGGCCAAGGTCACGAGACGACCTGGGCGCAGATCGTCGCCGAAGAGCTCGGGCTCGACCCGCAAAACCTGCGCGTCGAAGAGGGCGATACCGATACCGCGCCCTACGGTTTGGGAACGTATGCAAGCCGCAGCACGCCGGTCGCCGGCGCCGCGCTCGTCAAGGCCGCGCAACGCATTCGGGAACGGGCGCGCAAGGTCGCGGCCCATCTGCTCGAAGCGGCAGAGGACGACATCGACTGGATCGACTACAAGTTCCAAGTCAAAGGCGTGCCCGGGAAAACGATCGGCATGAAGGAGATCGCCTTCGCCGCCTATACCAACCCTGGTCCCGGCAACGAACCAGGCCTCGAGGCGACGTACTACTACGATCCGCCCAACATGACGTTCCCACACGGTGCGTACGTTGCCGTGGTCGACGTCGATCGCGCGACCGGGGCGACCAAGGTGCGCCGCTTCGTCGCGATCGACGACTGCGGAACGGTGATTAACCCCATGATCGTCGAGGGGCAAATCCATGGCGGCCTAACCGAAGGTTTCGCTATCGCCTTCATGCAGGAGATCACCTTCGACGAGAACGGCAATCATCTCAACCCAAACTTCACCGACTACCTCCTGCCGACGTCGCTCGAGACGCCGGCCTGGGAAACGGGCAACACGGTGACGCCGAGTCCGCACCATCCGATCGGCGCGAAGGGTGTGGGCGAATCCCCCAACGTCGGCTCGCCCGCGGCCTTCGTCAACGCGGTGATGGACGCGCTTGCGCCGCTCGGCATCAAGCACATCGATATGCCGCTCACCCGCGAGAAGGTGTGGCGCGCGATTCGCGACTCCGGAGCGTAAGCCGCACGATCCATGACGCCGTTCTACGACCGGTTGGCGGAGCTCGAGCGCAGGCGCGCGAGCTTTGCCGTTGCGACGGTGGTCGGTCGACGCTCGCCGGTCAGCTCGCATTTAGGCGACCGGGCACTCGTTTTCGCCGACGGTCACATGGAGGGGTTCGTCGGCGGCTCGTGTTCGCGCGACATCGTGCGCCGCCAGGCTCTGGGAGCGATTCGCAGCGGACGGCCGCTGCTGTTGCAGATTCGGCCCGATTCGTCCGCCGAGAATGGCGATGACGGTGGAGGCGAGCGCGTCATCTTGCCGATGAGCTGCGCTTCGGAGGGAGCGGTCGACGTCTACATCGAGCCGCACCTCCCGCTGCGAAGTCTGGCCGTGATCGGGTTTACCCCGGTTGCCGAGGCATTGGCACGCATGGCGGCAGGGCTCGAGTATGCCGTGGTGCGCGTCGTGGCCGAGGACGAACTGCGCGACCTCGAATCGACGGCGGGCGTGCATGCCATCGCGATCGACGCCTTCGATGCGTATCTCGAGGCGCTCGATCCTACGGCGCGTGCGCGACTCGTCGCGGTCGTCGCCTCGCAGGGGCACTATGATGAGGAAGCGCTGACAGCTCTGCTCGCATCGGGGGTCGCGTTCGTCGGCTTGCTGGCCAGTCGCAAACGAGCCGCGGGAGTTTTCAGCGTCTTGGGCCGGCGCGGCATCTCGCGAGAGCGCATCGCGACCATTCGCAATCCGGTCGGACTCGACATCGGTGCGCGCACGCCGGGCGAGGTTGCCGTTTCGATCGTCGCCGAGATCGTTCAAGTCACCCCGACCCTTCTCGAAGCGGGGCATGACGCGCCGGAGCGCGACCACGCAGCGCGCCTCGAGCTCGACCCGGTGTGCGGCATGGGGCTCGATCCCGATCTCACGCGGCACCGCTACGAACACGGCGGCCGTTCGTTTTTCTTCTGCTGCGCCGGTTGCGCGGATTCGTTTGCGGCCGAGCCGCAGCGTTATCTCGGCTTCGCCGCCGAAGCGTGACCGTCGAGGGAATCCGCGAACGGTTCGCGCAGCAAGGTTACATCGCCGGTGAGAGTTTCTCGACCGCCTTCGAGTTGATGCTCGCGCTCGAGAAGCCGCTGTTGATCGAAGGACCGGCCGGCGTCGGAAAAACCGAGAGCGCGAAGGCGCTTGCCGAACTGCTCGAGACGCGGCTGATTCGCCTGCAGTGCTACGAGGGGCTCGACGCAGCGGCCGCGCTTTACGAATGGAACTATCCCAAGCAGCTCTTGCGCATCCGGCTGACCGAGAACGAAACCGCGTCGGCCGAAGCCCGCGAAGCGCAGATCTTTAGCGAAGCGTTCCTCTTGAAACGGCCGTTGCTCGAAGCGATCGTGCAGGACCGGGCGCCCGTGCTCTTGATCGACGAGATCGATCGTGCCGACGAAGCCTTCGAGGCGTTTCTGCTGGAGTTGCTCGGCGAATTTCAAGTCACGATCCCCGAACTCGGGACGGTGCGCGCGCGCCATCGGCCTGCCGTCGTCCTGACTTCGAATCGCTCCCGCGAGCTTTCCGACGCGCTGCGTCGGCGCTGCCTATACCTGTGGATCGACTATCCCGATCGCGCACGCGAGGTCGCGATTTTGCAGGCGCGTTTGCCCGGCATCAACGCCCGCCTTGCCGGTCAGATCGCCCGCTTCATGGAGTTCCTGCGCGGCGAACCGTTTCAGAAGGTCCCGGGAGTCGCCGAGAGCCTGGACTGGGGCCTCGCGCTCGTACGCCTGCACCGCGACGCGCTCGATGACGAGGCCGTCGAGAAGACGCTGGGCTGCGTCCTCAAAGTCCAGGAAGACTGGGCCCTGTTCCACAGCTTGCGCGCGCGTTACGAGCCGCTGCTCGCCGAGGGAAACGATCGCGACGCGGGTCCGGTCGAGCCCGATTTCGGTCTTGGTTCGGTCCGTGCGCGGCGGGGGTGACTCCAAGGACGGGGATGTCGTCGACTTTCCCTCGCGCCTGGTCGATTTCTGCGGGCTGCTGCGCGCCGAGCACGGTTTCCGGATCGGACCGGCCGAGATGCGCGACGGGTTGCGCGCCGTGGAGCTGGTCGGCATCGAGGATCCGGAGCGGGTGCGCGACGCTTTGCGCTTGGTGCTGTGCGGGTCGCAGCCGGAGGTGGCCGCATTCGACCGCGCCTTCGACGCGTTCTTCCTAGGAGGCGCGGGCGGCCGGCCCCAGCCGAGGCAGGCATTCCGGGCGGTCGCCGCCGAGGCGCCGCCGCGCAGCGAGCAGCGCTCGAAGCCCTCCCCCGGCCGGACGCCCAAAGGCGGCACCGCGCAGCGGGAGCCTGACGACTCGGAGCCGGCGCTCGGCCGGCGTGTTTCGCTCGAAGGCGATGCCGGCGAGGCTTCCGCTCGCACCTTGCGGGCGCAGTACAGCCCGGCCGTTTCGGGCGGCGGTGAGGCGCACGTCGACCGTGAGGCGCGTAACGCGATGCTGGCTGCGGCGGGCCGCCTGGTCGCCGGCGTGCGCCTTGGCCCAGCGCGCCGCTGGCGCTCGCAGCAGAACGGCCGGCGTTTCGACTTGCGCCGCACGCTGCGCTCCAGCCTCGGGACGGGGGGCGACCCGATGGTCCTCAAGTGGCTGGGCCACCCGCCCCGCAGCCCGCGCTTCGCGGTGTTGGTCGACGGCAGCCGCTCGATGGCGGAGCACGCGACGATGATGCTTGCCTTTGCCCAGGCGCTGACGCGCCGCACCTCGCGCGCCCGCGTTTACCTTTTCAGCACCGAGTTGCGTGAGATCACGCGTGACCTGCGCCGGCTCGAAAAGGGTGCAGAGCGGCTTGACGGTTTACGTGAGGCCTGGGGCGGTGGCACGCGCATCGGGGCCAGCCTGCAGGCCTTCGTCCGCGGTGCTGGAGGGCGGGCGCTTTCCGACGATACGCTGGCAATCGTCTTCAGCGACGGGCTCGACGCCGGCGACATCGACCAGCTGCGCGGTGCGATGCGCGCGATCGCGCGCCGAGCGGCCGCGATCGTGTGGCTCAACCCGCATAGCGGCGTCCCCGGCTACGAGCCGACGGCGCGCGGGATGCAGGCCGCGCTGCCCTATCTCCGTTTGTTTGCCCCCGCGACCGACGTCGCAAGCATGGAGGCCTTGGCCAAGACGCTCGCGGGCCGGCTTTGGCCGGCTACGCGCCGGCCGCTCCAGCGCGCACGAACTCCCTAATCCTGCCGCCTCCGGGCGCCGATGCAATAGATGAGTTTCCGTGAGGCAATCATTTGCACGATTCGGCGGTCGCGAGCCGGGCAATACCGAGGTTTGAACGAGCCTTCGCACTTGGACCAATTGCGATCGGCGCAGTGTTGCTTGCCGTTGCCGCTTTTCTTGCGTACGTTTCGAATGCCGTCCACGGGGAGGTTCTACGCTGCGTCGAGCTCGGCAGCGCCGGGTTCGCGCTCGTCATCGTGGGTCTTAGCACAGCCTGGATGCTCCTTCGCCGCCGCACGAAGGCTCAGGCCGATGCGCTCGACGAGCAAAACACCAACTTCGCGCAGCACGTGCGCGAGCTCGAGGCCTCCAAGCGCGAGGCAGATACCATCCTCGACTCGGTGCGCGCTCACCTGATGCTGATCGACAGCTCCTTCCTCATCCAGAGCCGCTACTCGAGCGAGCTCGAAAGCGTCTTCCATCAGAAAGACCTCGTCAACGAGAACTTCCTCAACGTTCTGCAGCGCCTGTTATCGGAAAAGATGTTCAAGACCGCGCGTGATTATCTCGCGCTGCTCTTCGACATGACGCGCAAGGAGCGCACGCTGCTCAAGGTCAACCCGCTCGACGAGATCGAGGTCAACGTCTCGACCGCCGACGGGTCGCCTACCGTCCGCTACCTGAGCTTCGCTTTCCGCCGCATCATCGAGGGCAACGCCGTATCGCGCGTGCTGGTCTCCGTCGAGGACCTTACCGAACGGACCGTGCGCGAGCGCCACCTGCGCGAATCGGAACAGCAAAAGGTCAAGCAGTTCGAGCTGCTGATCGGCATCCTGCACGTCGATCCGCGCACCCTCGACGGTTTCGTTCAAACCGCTCAGGAGCAGTTGCACGCGATCGACGAAGCGCTGCGCGCCTCCGACTTCGCCTCGGCGACCACCGGCCAAACGGCGCTATTGCGCAGCCGCCTCGACATCGTTCTGCAGCGCATCCACAACATCAAGGGAAACGCGACCTTGCTGCGCCTCGATCATTTCGAACGCCGGGCCGCGGACTTCGAGCAGCGCGTTTCGGATTTGCGCAACCGCTCGGCGCTCGGCGGCGACGACTTTTTGAGCTTGGTCATCGGCCTGGCCGAATTTCGGGGCGATCTCGACGACCTGCAAGCGTTGCGGGTCAAGCTCGCAGGCATTCAGCGCACCGCGCAGATTCGCGAGCGCGAAGGCGACGAACTGGTCGCGAACATCGAAACGCTGGCCAAGCAGCTCGGGCAAAAACTCGGAAAGGACGTGCGTGTCGACGCGTTCCGATTCGACACGCGCGGGCTCGATGCCGGCCACCGCTTGATCGTCAAAGACGTTCTCATTCAACTTACGCGCAACAGCCTTGCACACGGCGTCGAGGATCCGCAAGAGCGCGAGCGGAGCGGCAAGCCGCGCACCGCGACGCTCGAAATCCGTCCGATGCCTGACGCTCCGCCCGACACCTTTGCGTTCACGTTCCGAGACGATGGCCGGGGCCTCGATCCGGACAAGATTCGAGCGCGCGCCATCGAGCGCGGCTTGCTCTCACCCGAGCACGCCGGCTCAGTCGACGACTCCGACATCGCGGGTTTCATCTTCGCACCGGCGTTTTCAACCGCCGATTCCACGACGAGCGAAGCCGGACGCGGCATGGGAATGAACGTCATCAAACATCGCGTCGTCGACGAGTGCGGAGGCGAAATCTCGGTCAACTCGGAGACCGGGCGCTTCTGCGAGTTCTCGTTCGTCATTCCCACCGCCGGCGGAGCGGCACTCGCTGCGAGCTATCGAGAGGTCTCCTGATGAAACTGCTGGTCGTCGACGATTCGGACGTGATCCGCCGCGCGATTCGCCGCACGATCGAAAAACCCGAAGATCACATTGAAACGGCTTGCAACGGCGTCGAAGCCTTGCGCGCGATCGAGCATTTCGAACCGGACGTCGTGACGATGGACATCTCGATGCCCGAGATGGACGGCTTGACCTGCATCGAAGGCATCGTCCGCAAACGTCCCGGAACGAGAATTCTCGTCATTTCGGCGCTCAAGGACAAGCCGACCGCGGTCGAGGCCGTACGGCGTGGAGCGCAGGGCTTTCTCTTGAAGCCTTTCACGAGCGAAGCGCTCAGCTTTGAGATCACCGACCTGCTCGCGCCGTAGCCGGCGGAGTTAGACGTTCTTAGCCGAGTTCGGTAGCCGGGTCTTTGCTGCCGAGTAGGCCGAAATCGCGCGCGATTCGCTCGGCAATCGACGGTCCGAGGTCCTCCACCGATTCGACCGGAGATGCGGTTTGACGCCGTCCGAACCATCCGAAAAGCGGCCTGGGGGGTTGCTCGGCGATGCCTTCGTCGCCAAAAGGTGCGAGCGGTTCAGACGAGGCGGCCGTGCCGGCGGCAAACGGCAGGTCGTTCGATGGAGCCGTAACGGCGGAACGCGGCGACGGTGCGGGCGGCGCCGCTCGAGTGCCGAGCGCGGGCCCGAGCGCCTCGCCGGCCGGCGCAGCCTTGCGCCCGAGATGCTCCCGTTCCGCGCTCTCGGCAGCGCTGCGCTCGTTTTCGGCTTGCGCCTCGCTCTCGTCAAGGGCCGCCAGTAATCCCTCTTGCTCCAAACGTTCGCGGCGGGCGGACTCTTCGGTAGCCAGCAGCTGGGCAACGCGCGTTTCGATCTCGTTGCGCGCTCGTCGGCGCACCTCTTGCAATTGGCCCTCGGCCGCGTCGCGCCGGCTCGAGAGGCGATCGAAGTCGATTTGGAAGCGCTTGACGTTTTCACGCGCGGCTGCGATGTCGTCTTTTACGCGGGCAACGATCGAGCCTAGGTCGGCGCAGCGGCGTTCCGCCGCTTGCCGCTCCGAGGCGATGACTGTTTCGATCTCCCGCTCGGCGGCAGCGTGCGTTTCCAGGTTCGCGCGCTCGGCGGCCACCTTTGCTTCGGCCTCGCGCTCCTCAGCCGCACGAACCTCAGCGGCTGCGAATTCCCGTTGCGCGCGCTCTGCTACGCCGCCCTCGCGCTCGAAGCGCGCGACGTCGCCGCCGCGCTCGGCCTCCGCGCGTGCGGCGGCCGCAAAGGTCATCGCCGCCTTGAAGCTCGCAGCACGTTGCGTGGCTTGGTGCGAGCGCGTGCGCGCGACCTCCTCGACCTCAAGGAGATCGCTGATGCGGCGTTCGAGATCGGCCCTGCCGCGGACCGCGTCGTGCGCCTCCTGGCGTTTGCGCTTGGCGAGCCGCTCCGCTTCGGGCAGCTCCGCTTGCGCGCGCTCGAGGGTCCTTTGCAGAATAGCGAGCGATGCTTCGCAGTCCGCGCGCTCTTTGGCCGCGCGGATCGCCGTGGCCGTCAAGTCGAGGATTTGGTGCTCGACCGCTGAGACGTCGGCGCCTTCGATCACGCTCTAACCCCCGTCCGCTCTGGCGCGCTCGCCGTTGGCGGAAAAACTGAACGGTAGGGGCACGTGGGTTGTTGCCGAGATGCGCACCGGCGCGGGCCGCACCGGTCGCAGCGTAAACCGTACGCGGTGTTCGCCAGACTCCGCGAACGCAGGCGTAGGCGGTTCTGCGGCTGCAGCGGGTGCCGATGCCGGCTCGGTCGGCGGCGGCACAGCCGGCTTTGCCGGCGAGATCGCTCGGATGTGAATCCGCGACGGCGCGCGGTCAGTGGCGGGTGGCGCGGGCGCCGAGGGGACTGCCGCAAGCGCAGGCGCCGCGGGCGCTTCATTGGTGCGATTCGTCTTGTCGTAGAACCCCGCCGGCTCGGAGCGGTCGGGCTCGGCCGGGGACGCTTCGAGGCGGTCGCCAAGAAGTTCGATCGAGCGTTCCGCCAGGCGCTTCTTGGCCTGCAAGATCTCCGCGGCGAGATCTTCCGGTGAGCCGCTGCGGCGCATGACGGTGGCGAGGTTGCCCGCGTCCGGTCGCGGCGGCGGCGCATAAAAGGACGAGGGCACGTGCGCTCCGTTGACGGCGGTCGCGAGGTCGAGCCGAGCCGCAGCGACGACCTCGACGATCTCGACACGTTCGCAACGGATCGCTGCGAGCACCCGCCAGATGAGCGGCGCGGCCTTATCGGCGATCGCTTGTCGAAGGCTGGTGCCGGCGAACCAGCGGTCGACGACCTGCCACAGGATGAAGCCCACGATCAGCGCGGCGGCATACGCGGCAAGCGCGGCGTTAACGGCGCTCTGCCGGCCGCTAGCCTGGTGAAAAATGAAGACGACGAGCGGCGCAACGACGAGCGATATGCTAAACGACGCGGCGCCGCACACGCCCAGGAGCGGCAGTGAAAACGCTCGGTCAAGCAGCCGGGAACGCCCGACGGCCACGAGCCAAGCGCCTGCGGCTACCTGCCAGAGTGGATTGGAGGGATAGATGGTTCCGGCGACGAGCGGCCCGGGTAGGGCGGCGACGACCTGCTCGAGGAGGGAGGCGCATCCGGCTGCCACGATCGCGAAGATGAAGGCGAAACGCGCCCAACTGGGGTTCGCAACCCGAAGATCGGCGGCGACGATACCCAGCATGCAGGCGACTAACGCCCCGACGCCGATCGAGTGCGCCGGCGTTAGCAGGTCCGCGGCGGTGAGCGTGACGGCCAGCATAGCGAACCAGCGCGGCGCGCGGACCCAGAGCCCGAGCAGGAGCGGAAAGACCAAGTACCAACGCGCGGTAACCCCGAGCGTCCAGAAGCCGTCGTTGCCGGCGTCGTTGCCGGCGAAGAAGGCTTGATGCAAGAAGCTCGAGAGCGGATGGGGCGTTCCGAAGCCGGCGACGCTGAAGATGCCGTAATACGAGGCGAGCAGCGGAACCAAAACCGTTAGGGCCAGCGCCACCCAGTAGGCCGGCATAATGCGAAAGATGCGCTTCACGGCGTAGCGCGCGACATCCAGATACGCTTTGCCGTCCTGGCGCATGACGGCGAGTGCCGGGTAGGCCAGCCCAAAGCCCGAGATCACGAAGAACAAGTCGAGTCCATGAACGCCTGCCCGGGCTACGCTCAGTTCCGCCGGATAGCGGAACGGCAGCCCAGGCGCGTAGCGGACGACCTCGGCCAAGACGACCGCCAGGATCGCCAAGCCGCGTAAACCGTAGAGGTGCGCGAAACGTTCCCGGTGGGTATCGCTCGAGGCAATATCCACGCGGTGGGCGAGCGGCTCGTCCACCTCCTCAAACACCTTCACAGAGTGAGTTATCGGCTCGGCGGCGCGAGGGGTGAACCGTTTTCTTATTCGCCGGAGTCCCCGAACTGCACGATGCGGCAGCGGCACACGCGCTCGGCATTCGAGGCCGGTTGCCTCGGTGGGTGCGGCAAGCCCGTGTAGCCCACTTGAAGCCATCCCACCTGGCCCGAGCGGCTGCCCGAGCGAACCAGCACCTTCACTCGGACCAGGGCCGAACTTTGCTGATCGAGCGGGGCGATCCCGAGCTTGAGGCCGACCAGCCGCGCGCCGGTTTCGATGCGCCCGGCGCCGCTCGACGGGGTGTCGAGCGAGGGAAAAAAGTCGGCGAAGCCTTCGAAGCCGCCCGCGACGAGCAGCGGGGTTCCAGCCGGGATCTCGGGGATGAGGCGTTCGATGCGCGTGTACGCAGTCCAATGCCCTCCGACGCCGCGCACGAGTGCAATCCGCCGGGCTAAGAGCCGGACGACGACGACGCGCACCCCGACCGGCTCGTGGACGACATCGTCGGGTCGCACCAGTTCGTCCCCGCCGTAGTGCTCGATCGATCGCGCGCTCGCCGCCACCGCGGCCTCGGGTCCGTCATCGCTCGGCCACGGCGCGACGTCGACGCGCGCGACGGTCCCCGGGCGCAGCGTCAGCCACGCGGGGATCGCCGGCTGCTGCGCCGTCGTGCAAAGCGGCCACGCCGCAGCGAGCGCGACCGCGACGGCACATGAAAATGGGGACCAAGTGAAGCGAACCATCAAATTAAGCGGACCGCAGCGGAAGCGGCCGTTCGATATGCTATCGGCAAGATACGGACTCCGGCAAGGCCTCGGCGCCTTCTATCTCACGAAAGAGATCCGGCGCGCGTTGGGAAACCGGATCGGCATGGAAGCTCAGGCACGCGACCGTGCCTACAACGCGCGTGCGCTCGTTCCAGATTATCAGCGCTTCTTCGATTGGTACGCTTGCGAAAGCGTGGGGGCGCGGGCCGAGCTCGAGATCGTTCGGGACCTGGCCTTTGGAGCCGGTCCCGACGAGCGGCTCGATTTGTTTCCGGTCGCGGGCGGACCGCTTGCGGTCTTCTTTCATGGCGGCTGGTGGAAGCAGTTCGGCAAGGACGATTTTTCGTACGTTGCGCGCGGACTCGTTCCGCACGGCGTCGCAGTTGCGGTAGTCAATTACGGGCTCGCGCCGGAGGTTCCGCTGCGCGCTATCGTCGCCCAGGCGCGACGGGCGCTGGGCTGGTTGCGGGCCAACGGCGCGACCTATCGCTACGATGTCGAGCGCATTGTCGCCTACGGACATTCGGCCGGCGCGCATTTGGCGGCGATGGGCGCGGTCGCTGGGCCGCTCCACGCGCTCTATTCGCTTAGCGGTGTTTTCGATTTGGAGCCGTTGCGCGAGACCTACATCAACGAATGGCTGCAGCTCGATGCAGCCGAAGCGCGCGCGCTCAGCCCGCTTGCGCTGCGTCCCGCGCGCCCGCTGCCGGTCGACGCAATTTACGGCGCCGGCGACCCGCCCGGCTTTGCGGATCAATCGCGCACGTTCGTCGAAGGGTGGCGGCGCTTGGGGTGCGAGGGGGCGGTCGAAGTCGCGCCGCAGGATAACCACTTCTCGATCTGCGCGCGGCTGATCGACCCGGCCGATGTGATGAACCAGCGGATCGCCGCGCTGGCGTTCGGCTAGCGGCCGGTAAACGGCCGCTCAGTAGCGAGCGGCGGCGCGCACTTGCGCGAGCGGTTTGCCCAGATCCGCCAAAAGCTCGGGCGCCACCACCGCGAACGGCGTCGTGCCGTAGCAGAGCAGACGGTCGTGGAAATCCTCGAGCGAGCCGCGCGCCCCCATGCGCTGCCAATAAGCGGCCAGCAGATTCTCCAGTTGAAAACGACCCGCGGTGTACGAGATGACGTAGCCAGGGTTGAGCGCGATACCGGCAACTGCGGCCTGCGCCTGGGACTTCGGGAAGCCGGTTTGTTGCGCGAAGAAGTCGACGGCTCGATCGTAGCTCCATTCGCCGCTCGCGAGCTTCGGATCGACCGTCGCTCGCGCGCCGCGTACACGCTCCCACTGCGCGACGTAGTAGCGCCCGTCGAGGTCGTCGCCGTAGAGGCCGAGCTGCACGAACATCTCCTCGCCGTAGAAGGCCCAGCCCTCGGCGAAGACGCCGCTCCCTTGGATGCGGCGCACAAAGTCAGGATTGCGGCGCGCGATCGACATCTGCAGGAAGTGGCCCGGCATCGCCTCGTGGGCGCCGGTCGACCAGATGCGATCGCGATCGAAGTCCTCGTTGGGATCGAGGTGCTTGGCGGCATCGGCGAGCGAGACGGGCGGCGTGATGTAGTAGAAGCCCGTTGTTTCCTTTGCGAAAAGGCGGGGCGATTGCATCGAGGCTCCGGGCGAGACCGGCTGCAAGAACTTCGGCGTCTCGACGACGCGTATGTCGCCAAGCCAGGTGGGTACGGCGACGACGTGATGCTGCGTCACCCACTGCCGCAGCTCCGCCAAACGTTCTCGGTAATAGCCGATCAGCGCGGTGCCGCCGGGTGCGAGACCGCCGCCGGTCGCCGGGCCGATCGGCGTACCGCGGATGTGCGCAAGGTGCTCGACCCAGATCTGTTCGGCCCATCCGCGCGCCAGTTCGCCCGCGCCCATGCGCACGATGTCGGTCGCGTCGAACGGCAGAAGCTGTTCGTCGCGCAGCATCGCGTCGTACGCCGCGCGACCCATCGCATAATTTTCCGGCCAACGGCTCACGTTCGTTCGTAGGTAACGAATCGTTCGGCGCAGGGTCGCGTCCGTTGCATCGCGCCCGCGCAGGAAGGCCTGCAGCTGCGCGCCGCCGGTTTGGGTCTTCGCCGCCTGGGTTAGGGCACCGTCGAGAAAATCGGGTGCGCCCGCTAGCTCCGAAGCGCCGATGACGCCGGAGAGGTGTCCCGGATGCGTGACTAGCGCTTGGCCCGCGACGATGTACGCCGGCGCGTTTTGCAAGCGCGCGATGATATGCGCCCAGGCGAGGGCGACGTCGCTCTTGGTCGCACCGTCGCGGCCGGCGATCGGCAGATACTGAAATTGTAAGAAGAGGGTGTTGACGATGGCATTGGCCGGCGCCGAGTAGTCCTTCTCGGCGGTATGGTAGACGGTGTATTCGCGTTCCATGCCGATCAGCTGCGCGCGCAGCAACGCCGCGTCGTCGCGTTCCACCAAGGTTGCGTTGCCCAGGGGAACCGCGGCGAGCTGCGCCTCCCAAGCGCGAATGACGCCCAGGTCGCGGCTCCGCTGTGCGCGCGAGGGGCGATCGAGTTCGCCGTCATAGCGCGTCAAGCCGAGAGCCGTGGCGGTCAGCGGATGCGCGGCCGCCCAGTCGAAGGTCATCGCCTTCGCCAGCGCTTGCAAACGCGGGCCGGCCTCTGAGGCGAGCGCCGGACGCGCAAGGGCCGGCGCGAGCGCGAAGGTCGCGAATGCAAAGAGGAGAGACCCGGTACGACGCACTGTCTTAGCTCATTTCCGTTCGATCGAGGGCGACGGCGTCGACAACATCGGAAGCGTTCGTCAATGACCGCCACGAAGAGCGCACCGTCAGCATGAAGGTCGATTCTTACTAGGGGCTTTCGATCCCCGGCACCGCTCATCGCAAGCCTGCACGGCGGGCGAATCGAGGTGGCTCGCGAAGAAGACCGGCCGTTGCGGGCGATTAGCTCAGCGGGAGAGCAGCACCCTTACAAGGTGAAGGTCGCAGGTTCGATCCCTGCATCGCCCATTTCACTTAATCCCCTGAGCGTTTTCAGCGAATAGGAATTCCGACCCGCCTTCAGGTCTGGAAGTCCGTCACGAAACGAGCGCTGCTGATCGCGTGCCGACGGCTTCGCCTTCGTCTCGCAGATGTCATCCGCAACGACCGTGGGTACGCCGCTCGTCCGCGCAAATCACTCACGACGGTCGGCTAACAAAACGAACCCATTCGGTTTCGGGTCTTATTCTTGAAAGGAAGATTTCGGGCGTAGCCTGCATGCGCTTGTCGCCACCGAAACGATATTACGCGCGCGGCCGCCTTCGTCAAGCGTCTGTCATCCGTGCTGGCGCACTGCGGCGTATGAAGGGCAGAGCAAACCCAAAGCAGCTTGCCACAAATCGTCGCCGCGAAGGAATTTCCATGAAACATTTCACCCTGGCCCTCACGCTCGCCGCAACACTCGCGGCTCCCCTTGCCGCCTCAGCCCAAACATGGCCGGGAGGCACCGCCATCCCGAACGATTCTCTGTTGGTCATCAACGCGCAATCCGGACGGGTCACGATCGCCCAGCTCGCGCCCGTTGACGGTCAGTTGAACACCCTGCACCTGATCGGCAAGGCTCCCAAGCAGCCCATAAGCGCCGCGAACCCGGCGCCGGCTTCCCCAGCCACCATCACGATCGGTCAAGAAGAGCAAGTCTACGACGCTTACTTCCGCGAGCAGTTCCACATTCCGTCAGGTTTCTAACCAGCGTTATTGCCGAGCTCAACTCGGAATCCAACACATTGTTTCGGTTTCGGCGCGTGCCGGCGATTCGTGCGGCGCGCGCCTGCGCCACGCTTATTTCTTAGCTCCCCGAGCATCGGCAAGGGAGAGCACCGGCGCCCAGGGCTCCGCGAGGTTCCTTTATCCGCACCACCGGCTTAACGGGCCGTCGCGCCTTCGATCTTCGCGAAAGAAAAGTAATCTGGACTTCCCGGGGGCGAGTGCACTGCGGGGTCGCCCGCCGAAAAAGTCGACTCCGAGTCATCCGCGCGCCCGGGCGGCGGCGTAGAGGGGCAGGATGTACGCAACACTATCGCGCTGCCTCGCCGCCGCAACGTTTGCACTGAGCTTAGGCGGCGCCACCGCTGCTCAATCCTCTGCCGCTCCAACGCTGCTGCCGGCGGTCTTGAGCGTGCACGTTAAGGACTTCAAATACAATCCTACTCCGGCCACCATCCACGTTGGCGACCGGGTTACGTTCGTCAACGGCGACGACGAGGCGCACACCGTCACGGCCGTCAATAAGAGCTTTGACTCCGAGGGCCTCGAGCCCGGAAACACCTGGCAGCACGTTTTCAGCAAGCCTGGAACATACGCTTACTTCTGCGAGCGTCACCCGTACATGAAGGCGACGATCGTCGTCCTTCCTGCGTCACCAAAGGATGGTACCGCGAAATGAAACAGCGCGATTTTATCGAGCACGTCAGCTGGAGCGGCGCCGGCATTGCTTGGACGCTCTCCTCGACGGGGACCTTGCACAAACCGCGTCTGAGGGCGCCGGCGAGTTGCTTTAAGAACCGATGACGGCGGTGCCGAGGATGCTCGCACCGCCGGGCTTTTCGCAGCGAAGCGGCCGGAAGGTCTCACAACGGCTTACGCCGCTTCGGGAGTACGCTGTACGCGGTGGCGCGCCACGTGCTCGGACCGGACGATGATGCCAAAGAACTCGAGAAAGGGCCGATTCGTCGAGCTTTCTGCGTGATTTCAATGGTGGGGGTGGGGGGCTGGAACCCCCGACCCACTTACATGCGAAGCAACAGGAGCAATCCGGCGAAAGCTAGACGACCATGTTAAGGAGCGTCTTCATAGCGGACCTCTCGCTTGATCGCGAAGACGCTCGCATACAGGTCGACGTGACCAGCCACGTGAGGTAGCCGCCGTGCTGCGCGGGGCCGCAGCTGTGATGCGAGCGAGGCAGCAAAGCAACGACGGCCTCGCGATTGCGAAGCCGTGTGCGGGGTGGCGAGGCAGTTGGCCTCGGGTTGTGGTCTTCAGGAGTCTGGCTTTGCCGTAGTTACTCAGTTACCGCAAGGCCTATCGGATTCGAGAACTGCGTAGCACTGCCCGCAAGCGTTTGGATTGGCGCAACGTTGCCGCTTGCAGTCGCTGCAAAGCCAAGGACTGCGTTCGTGCCGTTGTTCAGGACGAATATCTCACCGCTCGCCTTGCTGACTGCGACTGCGATGCCCCCTCCGTTCAGCCCGGTGTTTGAGCCGGCGATGGTGCGAATCGGCGCGACGTTGCCGGTCGCTCCGGCTGCGAACTCGCTGATCGTCCCCGTGTTAGAGACGACGTAGACGTTATTTGAAGCGTCAAGGGCCACCGTACCGGGAGCTATTAGCCCGGTGTTGCTTCCGCCGATCTGTGCCACCATGGTGGACGATCCTGCCGGAAAGATATCGATGGTGTTCGTGGTACTATTCGACACATAGAGCACGTTGTTGCTGTCGATGGCCAGCCGGCCCCTGTCGGAGATGGTGCGCAGCGGCGGCTTGCAGTTGTTTTGCCCAGACGGGAAAACGTCGACTCTCTCGACGCTGCCTCCGGAGCTCTCGACAGAAACGTAGATATTCCCGCTACTGTCGAACGCCACGGCATACGTCGTACTGGGTTTTGTGAAGCCACAGATTCCCGTCTTGAAATCGCCGGTCGAAAGTGCGAACGTTTCGACACCATCCAAACCGGAGTTGTCGAGGTTGCCGTCCGCAATCCCGATGCGCCCATTGTTTGTCGAAGTGAAGGCGATGGCGAACGGTTGACCCACCGCGCTCGAGATGACCGAGCTCGGCGCGACGTTTCCGTTCGCACTTTCGGGAAATTCGCCGATCGTGCCGCCCGTGCCGCCGCCTTCGTTGAGGACGAGAAGGAGTCCACTCGTTGCTTTGTGGGCACCGGCGAGATTTTGGCCTTTATTGGCGCCCGGCGTCGTTGCGCTGGTGATGGAAGTGGTCTGCGGCGCGCCGCCCACGGGAATGGCGCTCGCCGTTGAGCCGGTCTGCGCGCCAGAGCACGCTGCGAGTCCCATGGCTACGCAGACGGCCCCGATGTGATAGGGTGGTTTCATGTGATTCTCCTTCGAGCGAGGTTGGTGTGTTGATTTTATTACATAGCGTAGGGTTATGAAGAAAGCGTAAAGCTACTATTGCGCTGAGTGGTCGGTGATCGTCGCAGCATTGCGTGCGAATGCGACGCTGCGATGGCCCAGCACGCTGAGTACTAACTTTGCGGAAGCTGCAGTTTTTCCGGGTGTACGAAGCCGATGTGACTATCGCCGATCTGCACGAATGAAATTCCGCTACCCGTGGCTAGCGCTCTCTGCGCATTGAAGAGGCCGCTGCTCGTCAAGGAGCACGCGATGCCGGTCCAGTCCAAGCAACGTGCTTGAGGAAATCGCTGCGTTTGATAGTTAGCTCCATACTTTGCCGGTGCAGCCGGAAGGACGACGTGGTCGCCTTCATATATGGATGCAGTTCGCAAAAATAGCGGTAGGTACCGGGCGTGGTGAAGACGTGCTGCCACGTACCGGCGGTGTGGACCCTCGGAGTCCAGCCCGCAAATAATCTGCTCACGTGAGTGCATATGCCGCCACGGGCATCGGCGGATGGGTCGGGCCGAACGCAGGTCTCGAGCAAGTGTACGCGCTTTGGTCCCGTCGAGACCAACGATTGCAAGCCGTCCTCGGAAGGCTTCCCGAGGAACAGCAGACGGCGCTCACGCTCGCGTATTATGGAAACAAGACCCACGTCGAGATCACGCAGGAGCGTTCCGCTCGGACGATCAGGAGCCGCATCTCGATGGCCATGCGCAAGTTGCAGACGGACCTGGCAAGTGCCGACCAACGTCCATAAGCGCGTCCTGCTTGGTCTTGCCGCAATAACAAGAACGCCGAAAGCCCTCAAGGAATCGGGCCTTTTCGGCGGCGGAGACGGGGACCTGAATGTCGCGGAATCTCTTGGAAGGCCACCGATGACGAGAAGCCTTGATTTACAAGGCTTCTCGTGTAGGTTGGCCCTTTCCCAGATCGAATTGAAACCTTACAAGGTGAAGGTCGCAGGTTCGATCCCTGCATCGCCCATTTCGCTCTATCCCTTGTCCCACGAGAGCGACAAGGTGTTAGCCGCCCGGATCGATTGCGACGCCTTCAGGGTCGGCGAAATTGGAGGTTGAATATTCGCTGATCGGAGTTCCGCTCGGGAACTCAAGAGACTGGCAGACATAGAGGCTTGGAACAGCGCCGAAGATGACGTTGTTGCTTTTGTCGAGCGCGAGGTCCACCCACTGGCTGGACGTGCCGATTGAAACTCCCGTCGCATGTCCTTTCTCGGTGTACTCGACGATGTTGCCTCCGTCGACGATCAAGAGCGTGTTCTTACGCGTCGCCTTGATACCGTCTTCCGATGAGTTCCACGTGACGAATTGGTAACCCGATTGCGTGCCGCCCATCCAACCGGTGACGCCCGGACCCGGTGACGCACCGACGAATCCGGAGGCAAAAACGTTGCCGTTGGAATCGCAGGTCACGAAGTCCTCGAAGCCGCCCGCGTTGCTGACTTCGGCTTCGAGACGCCGCGTCGCGCGTTGGCTGCCTGGCGGGAAAACGCCGACTCCGCCCTGGCCGAAGGCATCGGCGACATAGAGAGTGCCGTCCGGGCACATCGTAACGTCGTTGGGTTGGTTCGGATCCTTGAGACGCTCGCTCGGCTTCGTCGCGCCGCGCGGAAACTCGAGGATGTCGTTGTCGGCACCGTTCGCGACCCACAGGTTATGGTTCGAATCGACAAAGAGGCCAACCGGCGCTCGTAAGCCGCTCCGTATCTCGCCGACGACGTTACCGGTGCTGCGGTCGAACACGTCGATCAGGCTGTTCGTTCGATCCGAGACATAGAGGAGGCTCGTCCGCGAATTGACGGCGCGCATGAAGCCGTCGGAGCCGCGAGCGCCTGGAAAGCGGGCCGGCTGGCCAAAGGATGGGGCGAGCCCGTTCGTATGGGCGAGCGCACTCTGCGAGCCCAAGGAAACGAGCAATAGGGCAAACGCGATGTGCGCGGCCCGTCCGATTGAATTCTTAAGGGTGCAAATGGTCATCGGAGTCATCTCCCACGCGAAAGCGATTGGTTAACGGAAGCTCAAGGGAGCCGGCGACCGAACGCCGATACTGCCGTACCAAAGATCGGATGACTCGCCGGGCACTCGTCATGGTATCAGCGATGGATGGCAGATGCAATAAGGTCGATACGATGGCTTGCGCCCGAGCTTAATCCGCCACCATTGAAGTCGCGCGTCGGCACGAGCGTCGGCGTTCGGTCGCGGCGCCTCGCGCTCAGTAATAGAGCTTGACCGTGAAGGGCCAAGCCCGTGCGAGCGGGCGCTTTAGACCCGTTGAAATGAGGATCGGATCGTCGCGCTCGAGCGGGATCGCAAGCGGCGCGCCGGCATATTCGTTCTCAAGCCGCACCGATCTGAAGGATTTGCGCATATCGGATTGGCTCACGTTGATCGAGATCACGATGGGATCGCGAGCCGTATAGCCGCGCGTTCCCCATAGGTAGTACTGATTGTGATGGCTCGTCGCCGGCGGCAAGCGGTGGCCGCCGCCGAAGAAATCGATCGCGGCCGCTTCGCCGTAGTTCGCGGTATAGATCAGCACGCGCGAGCGCTCGTCCGGCGGTATGGAAAAATAAGCCGCGGCGATGGCGCCGGTCATTTCCGGCCAGCCGAACATGTCGCCGAAATCCTGCGGCAGCACGCCGAGCTCCATATGTTCTCTCGAATGAGGTTTCAGATGGAAGGCACTCTGATAGGCGATGAACGTTCCGACGGGAAGAATCGGCATCGCAAAGGGGAGGAGGATCAGACCGCAAACGGCCAGCACCCCCGCGACGAGCGGGCGCGTCCAGCGAGCACGCAGCGTCCACGCTTCGATCGCGCACCCGCCGGCGGCGAAAAGGATGGGGTAGAACGCGGCCGGATAGTAGTCTTTCGCGTGAAGCGCGATCATCAATATGATGAGCAATAGAAAGGCTACACCGATCCACCGCAGGCTTCGATGCATGAGACTCCACGCGAGGCCGGCGATCCAAACGAGGGAGAGGACCGGATTCAGAATCAGGATCTGTTGTAAGACGAATTGCGGCGGCGAGAGGACGACGTTCTTTCCCGCTGCACCGTTGCGCAGGAGCTCGAGCATCGGCAAACCATGCACGAGTTGCCACGCGGCGTTCGGCAGCGCGAGCGCAACGCCGAGCAAGGCACCGAGCACGAACCAATGGTTCACGAGCCGGCGCCCTTGACCCGATACGATCGCTCCGGCGACCAACGCCGCGCCGAAAAAGATCGCGCTGTACTTCGAATTAAACGCGACGCCGAGCGCTAAGCCGACGCCGAGCCACCAGCGCGGGTCTCGGTTCAAGGCGCGAAAGGTGCAGAGCGCTGCAAGCGGCCAGAGCGAGGGGGCGAGCATGTCGGTCGAGACCTTCGTGCCGAACGACGCAAGCACGGGCGCGAGCGCGACGCAGATCGCGGCAATCACCTGCGCGAACGCGCCCCCGCCGAGATCGTCGACGAGCAGGCACGTGACGAATACGGCGGCGGCGGCGCACGTGGCAGCCACGAAGCGAAGCAGGAACAGCGAAGGACCGAAGACCTGCGAGGCCGCGCTCATGAGCGGCGCGAGCGAAGGCTGGTCGACGTAGCCGACATCCGGATGGCGTCCACAAGCGATGAAGTACAGTTCGTCTCGAAAGAATCCGTAATGCGCGTTGCCGAACGCGTGAAAGATCAGCGTCAGGGCCGCCGCGATCCACGGTAAGGGGCGGTAGCGCATCATCCAGCGCCCTAGCGCGCTGGCTTTTCCGTCGTATGCAGCGAAGCAGGAGGCGGGTCGTCGAGGTCGCCGGCACGGCTCAGATCGACTGCCCCCGGGCGTTTGAAATCCTCGGGACGGCGAAGCGACGTTGCGAACGGCGAAAAAGGCGCCGGCGCTTGGTCGAAATTAAAGAAGTCGCTTAAGTTGTCCGCGCGCGCGTCGCTGGCCGCAAGAGTCGAAAGTCCGAACGCCTCCTCGATGAAGTGTAAGATGCTGCCGTCCTCGTGGACGACATGCGAAACGTAATGACTGTTCGCATATGGCGAAATGACGATCAGCGGTACGCGGAAACCCAAACCCATGCTGTCGAGCTGCGGGGGAGCGACGTGATCGTACCAACCTCCCCAGTCGTCCCATGTGATGAAGATCGCGGTGCTGCTCCAAAACGAGCTTTCGCCGATCGCATTGACGACGCTAGCCACCCACTGCGGCCCATCGTCGGTGGGGACGCCGGGATGGTCGGAGTCTTCCCAGCTTGGCGTGACCCAGGTCACCGTCGCCAGCGTCCCCGAGGGACCGCCGGGGTCGGTCAAGATGCGCGTCTCCGGGCTCACGATCTTGGCCGTCCAATCGGGGCCGCCGTAGACGTACTGCACGGCTTCATATTCGTCCCAGATCGAGTATGGCGTCTGGGCATAATAGCGCCACTGGAGGCCTCTGGCGTCCATTTCTTGGCCGATCGAGGGCAGATTGAAGCATGGGAACGGTCCGGCGACTTCGTCGGCTTCGTCGGGTTGGACCTGATAGACCCGGGATCCGGGCGGATCCGCGCAACCCCAGCCATTCGAGCCGATCGGGACGGTGATGATATCGCTGAGATCGGCTTGCCCGGCGATCAGATAAAGGTGGGCCGGGAAGCTGCCGCCGGTATTCGATTGAAACATGCGGTCGCCGATCCCGTAACTCTGCGCCATGTTCCAGTACGATTGGGCGTCGGACTCGGGGACGTAGAAAAACGGAGGGGTTGACGAGCGGCCTCCGGCGGTAGCGAAGCCGTCCATTCGGCCTCCGTCCCAGCTGCGATACCACGTGCCGTGGTCGTGCGCCGGGTCGAGCGAGGCATTGAGATTCGCTGCCTTCAGCGGCACGCTCGTTCCCATGTCGTCGGCGGTTCGAACGGTGTCTGCGCCGGGGAATCCGTTGAAGAGGTTATCGAACGAGCGATTTTCCTGGATGATGATGACGACGTGCGCAATCTTCCCGCCGCCGAGCGGTTGTTGCGCAATCGGGCTTGGGACGGCGATTGGTACGTGGAGCGTCGTACCCGGCGTCGGCGTCGGGGCCGGTGTTCCCCTCGTGGGGGACGGCGTCACGTTCGGGGCGTTCGGCGCGGAAGTCGTGCTCCCCGAGCACGCGACCAGCCCCCACGATGCGATCGCCAAGGCAGCTGCGATATTTCGCATCACGTTGCGCATCGCGTAGAACGTACTGGCCCACCTTCTGCTGCCACGGCCCTACTGGAACCGCCTCGGACTCCCGATACCGAAAGAAAGCGACGTCGCCGGGAAGGCGACCCAAACGCCGGACCGTCGGGGAGACCGTGCCACAGTACAAGTATAACGAACTCCTGGAACAAAGCGAGGACGGGGTTTACGACGAGCTTCACGAGCCGGGAGCCATGGTCCACTACCCGGGCATCTATCGTTGTGAAGCGTGCGGGGTGGAAACCGTCTGTACGCGTTCTCTTCCGCTGCCTGCCCAAAACGACCACGCGCATTTTGCGCAGGCTCAGAAGCGCTGGCGGCTTGTCGCATGGGCTCTCCAGGTTCCGGCTTCTCAGAGCACACAAGCACAGCGTACGGTGAGCACGGCGTCAGCCCCTCGCGTTCCGAAGCCGCTGTGGCAAGTCGTTTGCCGTTTGTCCTCGGCCACAGAATTGGTGGCGGGTGATTACGACAGCGAGGAACAGGCTGAAAAGGTTGTCGCTTGGCTGCTGCGACCCTCTGAGAACGACGACGCTCCGAGCGTGTCCGCCGCAACCTCGGAGGCGCTCGCGCGCGGCGAGCGCGTCGTGATAACCCACGTTAGGCTCGTCGCCCCTTTCGCCCGTGTTTTGCGACGCGCGAAATCGGCGCACAAAGCGTACCAGCGGACAGCAAAAGATCGCGCCGCCCTTTCACCTCCGACAGAGGCGGGCTGAAACAGACGCCCCTTCGGCACGGTATCGGCGTAGCGTGAATCCCAGCAGCGACGCCGCGCCGGCCGATACCGCTCCCTGGTTCTACCGCAAGCGCTTCGCCGTGTTCGGGCTCACATACGGCCTCGCGTTTTTCTTCGGATTTCTGATCGCCGGCCTCGCCGGGATTGCGCCGGTGCCCGTGTATCGCTCGCTGGGCAGTCCGGTGCTCGGCGCATCGATCGCGGGTCTCGCGGTCGTGGCCGGTTTTGCGCTGAGGGTCTGGGCATCAAGCTATCTATCGTCGTCGATCGTGTGGCAGGCGGATCCGCAGTCGCCGCAGCTTCGCGTCAGCGGCCCGTATCGCTTCACGCGCAACCCGCTCTACCTCGGTAACGTCCTTCAGGCGATCGGCATCGGCTTGGTCGGCCCATGGCCGGTCCTGCTGTTGGTAACCCTAAGCGTCACCGCCTTCAACTACGCGCTGATCTTCGTCGAAGAGCCCTTTCTCGCTGCGAAGCTGGGCAACGCGTACGCGCACTATCGGGCGACCGTACCGCGCCTCATTCCGCTGCCCGGAAAGGTCGCGCCCGCCGCCGTCCAGCCCGCCTCGCTACGCGATGGGTTGCGCGCGGAAGCGACGATCGGACTTTTCGCTCTCATCATCTTTGCGGGCATGCTCGCCAACGCCATGTGGTCCCATCCTTAGCTGCTCGCTAGTAGCGACGTCTTAGTATGACGCGGCGGGCGATCGACCTCGCCTTCGAGATGCTTCCCGCGATACGAGCGCATTGGGACCGGTACCGGCCGGCCCGTTGGCGCCCGAGAGAGGATGCCCGTGCGCCTGGGGGAAGACGCAATCGAGGCGGCTCTCTGGCCGCCTTTTTTGTTGGAGGTAACGATGGCTCTGCACAGGTTCATTATTGAAAGAGATATCCCGCAAGTCGGTTCGCTTGACCGCGAGCAGCTCCGCGGGGCCGCCGCAAAGTCCAATGAAGCGTTGCGGCAGCTTGGTCCAGACATTCAATGGGTCGAGAGTTACGTTGCGGGCGACAAGACCTTTTGCGTCTATCTGGCCAAGGATGAGGCGATCATCCACAAGCATGCCGAGGTCAGCGGCTTTCCTGCCACCAAGGTCACCGAAGTTCGCAAGACGATCGATCCTACCACGGAGCGAGCCGACTAATTCTGTTGAGAGTCCAAGTCGTTTACGCTCGACTCGTTTCGCACTTGCACGGCCGCGTCGCATGGAAACCGAGCTTTCAGGCGCCGATCGAGTCTGGAGGGTCGTGAAACGATCGTGAAGCGAGGCTGACGATGACCACCCAAGAAGATGCGGCAAATGTGCCGGCGAACGGTTCCGCCGGCTCCCTGGGAATCGGCGCCTCTTCGCCGATCCGGAATACCACTTCCAGGCACTTCGTGTGCTCAATGAAGTGGCAAACGGCGGCGCGGACGTAACCGAGATCCTCGAAACGATCGGTTTGATTCACGGGGGCGACGCAAGCGGCTGGTACGACGCCTGGGCTGCGACGGCCAAGCGCAACGTCGCTCGCGCGGAAGGAACGCGCGACCAGGTCAGCAAGGGACTCGCGTACCTACGCGCACATAACTATTGGCGGACCGCTGAGTTCCTCTTAAAGCCGGAGGATATCCGGCGCCCATTGGCCTGGACCTCGCAGACCGAAGCCTTCGATCGTGGCCTGCAGGCGCTTGGCATCGCTCACGAGCGTACCAGCGTGGCCTACGAGAAAGGTGCCCTGCGTGCGATTTTCTACCCGGGTCCGGCCGGATGGGAAACCAAGCCGCTCATCGTGTTCGTCGGCGGCGAAGATTCGACCCTGGAAGAGCTCTACTTCGCGCTCGTGCCGGCGGCTTATCGGCGCGGCTACGGAGTGCTCACCTACGAGGGGCCCGGGCAGGGTGCAGCCCTGCGCGAGTATGGACTATTCTTTACGCCGGAATGGGAGAAGCCGAATGCGGCGGTACTCGATGCCTACCTCAACACGCACTCGAAGCCGCCTTCGATCGTGCTCGTCGGAATGAGCATGGGTGGGTACTTCGCGCCGCGTGCGGCTGCGTTCGAGCCGCGGATTGAGGGCGTCGTATCGTTCGATGTTTGCTACGACTTTCTCGATATCGCGCGCCACTACGCCGCGCTGGCACGGGCTCCGGCGACATCGGGGAGCTCGGGCGTGTCCGGACTCATCGATAGCGTGCGCTGGACGTTCGGCGTGCAAACGCTGGAAGAAATTCTCGATCGCTCTTCGGCTTACCGCTTGGCAGACGTCGCCCATCGGATTTCCGGCGACGTACTCATTCTCGTCGGAGCGGAAGATGAGTTTATACCGGTCGCACAGGCGGCGGCGTACGTCGACGCCCTCACCGGCGCACGTTCCGTCGAGAAAGTTGTCTATGACCGCGCGTCAGGCGGCGCCGAGCACTGCCAAGAGGGCGCGAGCACATTGTGGCACGAGACCTTCTTCGACTGGTTGCTGCGTCGTTTTCCAGTACTTCCGAATTTGCCCTAGACAGCACTAAAGCGACGGGCCGCCCTTTCCCCTGAAGTGGCCGTGGCTCTCGCACTCAAGCAGCCTGCGCGCCAAAAGCAGCGCGGACAAAATGCGTCGACCGCCCGAGCCGCCTGCCGGAGCGAGATTTCATGCAGCCGGTCACATCTTCGGCGGTCAACTTTTGAAGGTTTCGCGGCCTTGCCATAAGGCCGGCACGACTAGTCTGGGGCTCTGCGCAGGTGGATTTTCCCCTCGCCATTTTGTACTGGACGCTGCCGGATTGTACTAACGCGAGGAGGTGACTGCCGGATATCCTCATCTCATGAAGGTATTTCTAAGAATCGCGGCGTGGAGCTCCGCGCTGGCCATAGCTAGCGCGCTTGCACTGGCTGAGCCGCAAGACTCCACCGTCAAGCAGCTTACGCAACTCAACGCGACGCTTCAGACCGCGACAAAGAATTACGATGTAAGGGCGCTCGGAAATCTCACCACCGACGACTATGAACTCGTGTCGGCCAGAGGAAAGGTGTACAATCGTCGCAGCTTTTTAGCCGACGCCGCGGATCGGTCCGCTAGGTACCTGATCAATGAGCCGGAGAACGTTTCGGTTCGCCACTATAATCGAGATTGCGCGATCGTAACGGCAATTCTGCATGTGCGCTACACGTCGTCAGGCAAAATCTACGATGCCCGAGTTCGCTATGGCGATGTCTGGGTTAAGCTGGACGGCCAATGGAAATACGCATACGGCCAGGCGTCTCCCTATTACGGCGCAATACGCTAATGCCGACTACAAGGCTAATCCTTTTCTGCTTGGCCGTGGCCCTTGAAGGCGCGGTCGGAACCGATTCAAGAGCGAACGACCTGCGTCCAAGCGCGTCGTGTTGCCCCGTGGTCGAACTGCGCCAGTACACCACTCTGCCAGGAAAGCGCGACGCTCTCGTTCGGCTTTATGAACGTTCGTTTATCGAAGGCCAGGAGGCGGCGGGCATTTCGCTTCCAGGTCAGTTTCGAGTCGCGGGCTTTCCAAACCGTTTTGACTGGCTGCAGGGTTTTACGAGTATGTCGACCCGTAAAGCGGACTTCGAGTCGTTCTACGGCGGAAAAGTGTGGAAGACGCATCGACAAGAAGTGAATTCGCTGCTTCTTGAGAGCGGCAACGTACTTTTGTTGCGACCGGCGCACGGCGGTTCAGGTTTTCCGGTTTCGAAACCGCGACCGCCGATCGGCAGCACGGCGGAACCGAAGGGTTTAGTCGTCGCCACCATCTACTACCTCGGCTCGACGCCAGAAGAGCAGTTCAACCGGACTTTCGAAAACACGATCCGCCGAGTGGTAAATGCCCACGGCGCGCTCATTCTCGCGTCGTTCGTCACCGACCATAGCCCAAACAACTTTCCAACATTGCCCGTCCGCGGCGACGTCAACCTATTCGTTTGGTTTGCGTGCTTCCCCGACAAAGCGACCTACGTTCGCTACACGATTTCGCTCTCGAATGACCCGCGGTGGCTGGCGGTCGAGGACGATTTTGCGTTAGCCCGAATGTACATTCCCCCTGAAGTCGATCTGCTGAGGCCGACGCCGCGCTCATTACTCCGCTGCTCGACATGACGGCGTCAGCGATGAAACTCTCGCAGTAGCGCCGCCGGCGTCGTACCAATGACCCGGCGCATGAATCGCGCCATATGGCTCTGATCAGAGAATCCGGCTTGTTGCGCGATATCGCAAATGCGCGCGCCGCGTTCTGAGAGGAGACGCGCTGCGTACTCGACACGCTTTCGGATGACGTACTGGTGGACGGGCATGCCGAATGAGTCTTTGAACAATGCTTTGAGCCTCGAAGGACTAATCCCGGCCAGGGCAGCTATATCCGCATGCGAAAGATTCTCTGCAAAATTTGCCTCGATATACTCGGTAATTCGCGAAATCTGTCGCCGCGATAGGCCATCCTTATGCGGGTCCGTACCCACACGCGCGTAGCGACGCAGGAGCCGCGTCGCCATGGCCGTCCCCAAACTTGCCGCCAAGAGCCGATCCTCTCCGCCGCTCTCGAGCTCAGCGACGATCGCGAGCATCAAATGCTGCAGAACGGGGTCGCGAAGGCTTAGCAGCGACGGAAAAGAAAGCTCGCCGATTTTTCTAGCCCCGATATCGTTCGCCGTCTGATGAATGAAAGCTGAACTCAAGCTTATCCGCGCAACCCGTCCCGGTCCCTTGTCGTGCCAGGTCGCAGCGTGCCCAAGTGGGATAAAGTCGATGTCACCGGGCTTAATGACGCGCTCGACAAACCGGTCGTCGCAGCGGCAGCTTCCTTCGACCGGAGCGCTGAGGTGTAACACCGCCGTGTATGCGGCGTTTGGCGGCCGTGCCGAAATCCCAGCCGAAATGTTGTACAGCGAGGCGTCGATGCCGTCCCCTAGACGTCCGTCGCTCGAGGCGATTAGCGAGAACTGCATCTGCAACCCGAGAGCCTTCATCGCATTTCCCCGTAGCCGCGCGCCATGGCTGCAGCAAATGCCAAAAGCGGCGCGAATAGCACGAGCTCAGTGTATAGAAAAACCTTCGCGCGGCGTATGTCCTCTGAGGAAGGTGGAGCACTTGCGCGGCCCCACCGAATAAACCGAAACGTTGGTGGAAGCGATAAGAGGGCGATCGTTGCGAACGTCGCGATCTTCGCCCAGAAAAAGCCGTTGTGGGAATAATACGGCCATCCCTTAGCGGCGAAGATGGCGCGTGAAAACCCGATCGCAAGGATCGCGCCGGCCAAAATCCCGTACCATATATCGATGCGACCGATCCGGCGAACCGTATCTAAGGTGATCCCATCTCGAAGCAAGGCGAGTTCAACGGCCAGTATCCCAAATAGGGCGAAAATAATGAGATGGTGACCGATTGCTAGACTGAGATCAAGCATCGCGTTTCACCTCCGAACCGGTGTACGAGAAGTGCCGATAGTATGGCCCGTTCGGCCGATTGCTACTCGCGCGTATAGTCGGTGGTCCAGTTGGTTTCCCAAGTCCTGCCGCCATCGCTTGAGAATGCTTGCTCCCAATGCGCCGTATTGCGTGTATGTGTCCAACGATAACGGCTCATGACCGGCTTTCCCTCGTAATTTTCCCGGTCGACGAGCACGCCGGTTCCTGCTGCGTCAAGCGCGCCAACGTTTGGAACCGGCGACAAGCCGCTTCTAGCAGTCGCCCAATACTGGCTCCAAAGGCGGCTACGGCCGTCGTAAAAGTGCAGCGAAAGCCCGTCGATCGGATGTCCCGGCTCGTCGAAGCGCACTACTTCAAGTACCGCCCGGCCGTTCCAGAGCGCATGCGCGCTCGAGGTTCCGCCGAACGCGGTCCAGCGATGAGAATCGGGAAGCGGATAGTCGACACGGCGATTCTCCAGTTTCCAGTTTCCTAGAAGAAAGTCGAAATCATGCTGACCGTCTCGACGCTCAAGTGTTTGCTGCGTCGCTGGCGTTGCAACGAAAGAACTTGCCGCTATCTGTGCAAGAAGCATAAGTGCGAAGCAGGTCATCCTTAGTGACGTCATCCGCGTCATTGTAAAAAATCTCGGGTCCCGAGGTAAGAGCCACATTCCTGAATTCGCCCGGAGCCACACGTTAGAACGCCTGTCCGCTCGCGAGACTACGGTTAGTATGAATTCGACGCGGCCGGACCAGAAGATCTAGCCGTTCATCCGCGTGACCGCCGCTCGCAGCTCCGCGATCGCACGCTTTGCTTCAAGGGGCGGCGTCGACGCGAATCCCACGACGAGGCCGTTGGCACGGGGCACCCCATGGAAATAGGTCGAAAGCGCCGGCACGACGATGCCGGCTTGCGCGGCAGCGGCAGACACGCTGGCGTCCCGGATCGTCGCCGGAAGCGCGAGCACGAAGTGTAAGCCCGCGCGAGTGTCCCGTACGCATGCGAAACCTGTGAAGGCGTGGGCGAATTCAGCGCTCGTAAAGCGACGCCGGCCATCATAAAGGGTGCGCATCTTCGTAATGTGGCGCGCGAATCCGCCGCCCCGCACGAACGCTGCAAGTGCCCGCTGCAACAGCGGGCTCGGACCCTCCCCTGTCACTCGCTGCGCTGCGGCAAAGGCGGCGCGAAGCGTTCGCGGCACGACCATATACCCGATACGCAACGCCGGTGCGAGTACTTTGCTAAAGGTTCCGACGTAGAGTACTCGCCGGCCTCCATCCAGGCTCGCGAGAGCCGGTTGCGGCCGGCCCGTGTAGTTGAACTCGCTGTCGTAGTCGTCCTCCACGATCCATGCGCCGTGTGCGAGCGCCCAATCGAGAATCGCGAACCGGCGCTCCAGTGATAGCACGGCGCCGGTAGGATACTGATGCGACGGCGTGACGACTGCGCAACGCGCGGCCCGCTTGATGAAGGCGGAAACGACGATACCGGAATCGTCGACGGGCACCGCAACGATTCGCGCGCCGCCGGCGAGAACGCGGCGCGCGCATTGGGATATCCTGGATCCTCGACCGCGACCGCGTCGCGCCGTCCTAGCAAGACTCGCGCGATGAGCGAGAACGCAGCTTGGGCTCCGCTCGTGATGAGCACCTCGTCCGGCGTGCAGGCGATTCCGCGCGTTTGCTGCAACCGCTCGGCGATTGCTTCGCGCAAATGTTCGTCGCCGGAAATATCGGAATAGTCGAGAAGCTGGGGACGCAGGCGCTGCCCATTAAAGCAGCGCCGCACGAAGGCAAGCGGGAAGCTTTCGAGATCCGGGACGCCCGGCCGGAAGGGAAGGGCGTCCCCCGGCTTTGCCGCGAGCGCGCTCGCATTGAGGAGGTCGACTGCCGCCGTCGACGGGGCGATATCGCGATCAGTTTTCGACGATCCGCGCGGACCCGCGACGCGATGAATCGACTCGGCGACAAACGTACCGACGCCGCGCGTAGTCACCAAATACCCTTCGGCCTCCAATTGGCCGAGCGCATCGAGGATGGTGTTGCGCGCGAGGCCGAGATGCACGCACAGCTCACGGCTCGAGAGGATACGGTCTCCGGGCTGGAGGCGCCCCCCTAGGATGGCGTCGCGAAAAGCGCGTTCGAGCTGACGATGCAGCGGCACGCTTGAACGGCGATCGATCGAGATGCCACCCGGTTTCATGGTGGCTCCCTCATTATGATCCTTGCCGGTCCTTTCCTGGAACCACGATACATGCTACTTTACCGGTGTGAGCGGAAAGAATGCCATCGTCGAGCTCCGGCAGTATAGGTTGCATCCATGCCGGCGGGACGAGCTGATTCAATTATTCGAACGTGAATTTATCGAGCCGCAGGAACACGCCGGAATGAGGATCCTCGGGCAATTTCGCTCCCTCGACGATGATGACCGATTCGTCTGGATGCGCGGGTTCCCTGACATGAGCACACGCGCCAATGCGCTCGCTACTTTTTACGGGGGTCCTGCCTGGCAGGCGCACAAGGCGGCGGCGAATGCAACGATGATCGATTCCGACGACGTTTTGCTCCTGCACCCGGCGCACCCCAATGCCGGCTTCGCGGTACGACGCGGGCGAACCGGCGCAGCGTCGGGCGAGCGCCCACGACTGTACGTCGCGAGCGTGCACACATTCGAGGCGGCGGTTGAAGCGAAGTTCGCTCTCCATTTCGACACAGTGCTCGCTCCCCTCGTCGCACGCTATGGTGGCAACATCGTCGCGCGGTTGGCGACCGAACGAAGCCGCAACACATATCCCGCCCTACCCGTTCGGGAGAACGAAAATGCCTTCGTGTGGCTCGCGAACTTCGCGGATGCGGCTGCGTACGATCGATATCTCGACTGCTTACGCCGGGAAGGCTCTTGGCAACGCGGCCTCGACTCATTTTCGGGACCAAGGCTCGGCCCGATTACAACGCTTCGGCTCGAGCCGACTGCGCGCTCGCTTCTCCGCTGACCCGCCTCTTCGATGATTCGGCTGGGACGCTACCCTGAGCGTGGACGATATGATTTTGCAACGATTGCAAGCATTCTCGATGAAAGCATCTTTTGTCACGTCGGCTTGGCCGACAGTCGCGGACCGATCGTGTTGCCGACACTACATGGGCGCATCGATCGAGCCTTATACATTCACGGCTCGGTACTCGCGCATTGGCTAAAGGGGGCGAGCGAGCGCGATGTGTGCGTTAGCGTGACGATCGCGGACGGTATCGTCCTCGCGCGCTCCGCTTTCGCACACTCCATGAATTTTCGCTCCGTCGTCGTGCTCGGCCGAGCGGTCACCGTTGCGGATGCCGGCGAAAAACTGCAGGCACTCCGTGCCATCTCCGAACACGCGTGCGCGGGTCGCTGGGACGACGTCCGTCCCCCTTTCAGAGCGCGAGTTGCAAGCGACGCTCGTGATGCGCATATCGATCGAAACGGCGTCCGCGAAGGTGCGGAACGGTCCGCCGATCGACGCGCCGGGCGATATGGATTTGCGCGTTTGGGCGGGCGAACTTCCACTACGGATCGAGCGCGGCCGCGCGCTGACCGACCCACGGTTGGACAGCGACATTCCGATCCCGGCCTATGTGCTGCCACCTTTTATCGAAAGAACGCCCGCTTCGCAGAATAATGCAGATCGATACGTAACAGACCGAGCGCCACGCTGATCATAACCTCTGTCCCTCTCAAGGAGCCGGCTTGTCTCAAACATCTACTGGAATTTGCGTCACAGACGGTCGACATGATTTTGACTTTCTGTTTGGGCGGTGGAACATACCCAATAGTCGCCTTCGCCATCCGCTTACCGGATCGACCGAATGGTACGAGTTCTCATCAACATCCACCGAGATGCCGCTACTCGCCGGTTTCGCCAATCTCGAGCAATACGATGCACCGATCGTGGACGGGCGGTCAATCCATGCCCTAGCCCTGAGATTGTACGATGTCAAGTCGCACGAATGGAGCATATACTGGAGCACGGTGGGTAGCGGAGCGTTCGGAATTCCAACGACTGGAAGGTTCAGAAATCGAATCGGATATTTTTTCGATCACGAGGAGTACTAAGGACGCAGGATCGTCGTGCGATTCACTTGGACGCAGCAAGATCACGAACACTGCCGTTGGGAGCAGGCCTTCTCTGACGATGACGCACGCACGTGGGAGACGAACTGGATAATGGAGTTTGTTCGCGCCTGACAACCACCGAGCGGAAGCTATTAGAATGAAAAGCTTCTGATATGCACTTGCCGATAGCGATCGTTCTCGCCTTATTGACGGCGCACTTGCCGGTTCCGCCCATTCTCGGGCCACCGGCGGCCGCCGGCATCGTTCCAGTAAACGGCGTCAGAATCTGGTACGGCTCATATGGATCTGGTGTTCCCATCGTCCTTTTGGAAGGTGGGAAAGACTCGGCGGACGATTGGGGCTTTCTCGTCCCCGGCCTCATTAAAAATGGATACCGAGCTATCGTCATCGACACACGCTGTCAGGGGCGAAGTACATGCTCGCCGCAGCCGCTCGGGTATCATCGCTTCGCCCAAGACGTCGTCGGCGTGATGGACCGGCTGAATTTGCGATGTGCCGCCTTCGTAGGGTTCAGCGATGGCGCAATCGTGGGCCTCGACTTGGCCATGCACCATCCAGGGCGAGTCTCGCGGCTCTTTGCGCATGGCGCGAACTCTAGCGTCTCGACGGTCACGTTTATGCCAGCAACCGATCCTGCGGTGCGAAGGCGCATCGGGGAAGCAAAGGCTCTCGCCGACCCGCTCGCCGGCTTCCTTGACGAAGGTGCCGCCCTTGCCCCTGAAACCGCTCTGGCTCTCGGGCTCCGCGAGCCGTAGTCCGACCGCTAGCTGTAATTGTCGATTTCGCGCGCCCGCCGGAGCGAGGTTTTCACGCAGCTTCGCGGTAGTTAGCAACCCGCCGGGGCGTTGACGGGTCTGGCCACTAGGGGAGCCGGTAAAAGGAAGAAGACCGATGATCGACACGAGTACGTTTCGCCGCATCGCGCTCGAGCGCGGAGACGGCATCGCCGCCATCGTCCTAGCCAATCCGGAGAAGCGCAACGCGCTCTCGCTCGAAACCATGCGCGAGCTGATCGCGGCGCTGCAAGAGATCGGCACCGATCGCTCGGTGAAGGTTGCCATCCTGCGGGCGCTCGGCCCGGTCTTCAGTTCCGGGCACGATCTGCGCGAGCTGCATTGCGCAACCGGCATCACCGATGAAGAAGCAACCCGGGTCGAGGAGATCTTCGACGTCTGCGTCGCCCTGATGACGGAGCTGCAGTCGATCCCGCAACCGGTCATCGCCGAGGTCGCCGGGATCGCGACCGCCGCCGGTTGCCAGTTGGTCGCCGCATGCGATCTTGCGATCGCCTCGCTCGATGCAAAGTTTGCGACCCCCGGCGTCAAGACCGGACTCTTTTGCTCGACGCCGATGGTTGCCGTGACCCGGGCGGTCGGGCGTAAGCGCGCGATGGAACTGTTGCTGACCGGCGAGTTCATCGACGCCGCCACCGCTGCGGAGTGGGGTCTGATCAACCGCGCGGTGCCCGCCGAGCGGTTGGGCGCCGAGGTTGAGGCGTTGGCGCGCACGATTGCGCGCGCGAGCGGCGCGACCGTTGCGACCGGCAAGCGCACGTTCTACGCGCAGATCGACCTCGATCAAGCCGGGGCCTACGCCTACGCCAAAAACGTCATGACCGCCAACGCCCTCGAGGACGATGCGCAAGAGGGGATCGGCGCTTTTCTGGAGCGCCGCGCGCCGAAGTGGAAGCACTAGCGGGCGATCTCTTTTCGGGCGTCCGCATGACGCTCGAGTTTCTCTGGGACAGCCTGTACGGTTTGATTTTCGGCTTTCTGATTTCGGCCGTCGCGCAGGTCGCGTTCTCGCGCCGCGCGCTCGAGCGCGCGCTCGGTCCGAACCTGCGCGGCATCCTGACCGGCGCGGCGTTCGGCATCATCGCGTCGGCTTGTTCGTACGGGGCGGCTGCCGCGGCGCGCGGACTGTTTCGCAAGGGCGCCGATCTGCGTGCCGTCTTCGCCTTCTTGATCTCGTCGACGAACATGAACGTCGCGATCCTCATCATGTTTTGGGCGTTGCTCGGCTGGAGGTTCGCCTTCGCCGAATTCTTTGGCGGGATCATCATCATCGCGGTCGTCTCGGCCGGCATCGGCCTGCTGTTTCGACCGGGCGAGTTGGCAGCACTGGCGGCGTCCGCTCGACTTTACGGCTCAGAGCCTTCCGATGGGTGCCCGCAGTGCGGCATGACGGGCGATCCGCAGCGCGCGATTGCGTACCAAGGGAAAACGTATCTTTTCTGCAGCGCGCACCACGAGGATGCGTTTCGGGCCGATCCGGCAGCGGTGTTGAATGAAGCCGATGCAGGGGAAGAGCCGGGAGCGGCCGACTTGCGCAAATCAGCAACTTGGCGCGGCGTCCTCGAGGTCGCCCTTGGCGACGTCGCCATGCTGCGCAACGACCTCCTTATCGGGTTCGTCGTCGCGGGATTCGCGGCGGCGCTCGTGCCGAGCGCGTGGTTATCGGGCGCGCTGCACGCGGTGGGAGCGGTGCCGATACTCGGCTACCCGCTGTTGCTCCTTACCGGTCTTGGTCTCGCCATAATAACGTTCGTGTGCTCGATGGGAAACGTCCCGATCGCCCGCTATTTAGCGTTGGCGGGCATTCCGCTGGGCGCGAACACCACGTTCATTTACGGCGACCTCCTGGTCCCGCCGCTCATCGGCATCTACCGCAAGTCGTTTCCGCCCAAGGTCGTCTGGGCGTTCCTCGGATCGTTCGTAGCCGGGGCGCTGCTCGCGGGCGCGCTGATGGACGCGCTCATCGGCGGTCCGCTCGGCGGCGCGACGATGGAATCGATGACTGCCCTGTCGGATCGCTTTACGCTCGTCGCAAACGTGCTGGCGGTCGGCGCTGCGCTCGCCGTTACGGTTATCGCGCGACGCGGCGGACGGGCACAAACGCTTCGGGAGGGGCGCGTAGCCGCGCCATAGCGGCGTTAGCTGGGCGTGAGGGCTCCGCCGGCGGCAGCGTAAAGCGAGGCGAGGCGGGGCGCGACCAACGCCTGGAGGCGCTCGGGCTCGGCCAGAAAGGCGTCGTGCCCGTGATCGGAGGCAAGCTCCAAATAGACGCTGTCGGCACCAGCCGCCGCGAAACGGGCGGCCGCTTCGCGCACGTACTGGGGTAAGAAGAGCCAATCGCTCGAGATGCCCACGAACGTGAACGCCGGCCCAGGATCGGCGGGCGCGCGGTCGCGCGTATCGAAGAGGTCCATCGCACGCGTCAGCGTCAGGTACGCTTGCGGATCCATGCGCGCCGAGAAGATCGCGCCTTGATGGTCGAGATAGCCCTCCACGTCGAAGCGGTCCTCCTTGTTGCGCGCTGGGTTGGCGCCCTTGCGGTCGAACTTGCGGCCGTGCCGGCGCGCAAGAAGCGCTTCACTCTTGTACGTCAGCATGGCGATCTTGCGTGCCAGTTCGATGCCGGCGCGCGGCGTTGCTGCCGAAGCGATCGCTTCGCGCGCGACCGCATTGAGAGCGATGCCCATGGCCGAGAACCAGTCGTAGGCCCCGATCGAGAGTACGCGCTCGACCGAGCCCGGCGCCTGCAAACCCCACTCGAGCGCCTGCATTCCGCCGAGCGAGCCGCCGACCACGAGAGCCAAGCGTTCGATACCGAGCGACGCTAGCGCCGCGCGTTGGGCGCGCACCATGTCGCCGACGCTGATCAGCGGAAAGCGTTCGCCCCACGCAATTCCATGCGGTCCAGGCGAAAGCGGACCCGTCGAACCGTAGCAGCTTCCGAGCGCGTTGATGCCGACGACGGCGAGAAGGCGCGTGCCGAGCAGCTTTTCGGGGCCGGCCAGACCGCCCCACCAGTCGAGGACGCGGCTCGACCCGGTCAGTGCGTGGTTGACCAGGACGACGTTAGCACCATCGGCGCGCGGTTCGCCGTAAACGGAGACGCGCTGAACGACGTCTTCGAGCGTGGCCCCACAATCGAGCGCGAGCGTCCCGATGGGGACGTCGCGCTCGAAGGTGGGCTCGCTCATCCGCGCGCGGTTCCAGCCAGGGTCGCACCGTCCGGAAAGGCCTTCTCTTGAGCCGCCGCGAGAGCTTGCTCGAGGTCGGCGATGATGTCGCGAACGTCCTCGATACCGACCGAAAGGCGGATCATGTCCTCCGTCACCCCGGCATCGATCTGCTGCACCACGTTCAGTTGCGAGTGCGTGGTCGTCGCGGGATGAATGACCAGCGACTTCGCGTCGCCGACGTTGGCCAACAGTGAGAAGAGCTTGAGCGAATCGATGAAGGTCTTCGCCGCGCTCGCGCCGCCCTTGATGCCGAAGGTGAGGATCGCGCCCGCGCCGTTCGGCAGATACTTTTTCGAGCGCGCGTACGAGTGATGGTCCTCGATGCCCGGATAGGAGACCCAGGTTACGTCGGGGCGGCCTTTGAGAAAGCGTGCTACGTCGAGCGCGTTCTTCGAATGGCGCTCCATGCGCAGGCCGAGCGTCTCGAGCCCTTGCAGGAAGAGCCAGGCGTTAAACGGCGAGAGCGCCGCACCGATGTCGCGCAGCAGCTGAACGCGCGCCTTAAGAATGTAGGCAAGGTTGCCGAAAGCCGCGACGTAGCGGACGCCGTGGTACGAGGGATCGGGTTCGGTGAACTCGGGAAACTTGCCCGAGGCCGCCCAGTCGAAGTTCCCGCCGTCGACCAGGAGACCGCCGATCGACGTGCCGTGGCCGCCGATGAACTTCGTCGCCGAATGGACGATGATGTTGGCGCCGTACTCAAAGGGGCGCAGCAGGTAGGGCGTCGTCAGCGTGTTGTCGACGATCAGGGGGACCTTGGCTTCGCTCGCGACCTTCGCGACCGCCTCGACGTCGAGCACGTCGACCTTCGGGTTGCCGATCGACTCGGCAAAGATCGCTTTGGTGTTCGGGCGCACGGCGCGAGCGAAGTTGTCGGCCCGCACCGGATCGACCAGGGTGATGTCGATGCCGAACTTGGGAACGGTGTGCGTGAACGCGCTGTAGGTTCCACCGTAGAGTGAAGACGAGCTCACGATATGATCGCCGCTTCGGGCGACGTTGAGGATCGAATAGATCATCGCAGCCTGTCCGCTTGCGAGAGCGAGCGCCCCGACGCCGCCCTCGAGCTGCGTGATGCGCTGCTCCAAGACGTCGCTCGTCGGATTCATGATGCGCGTGTAGATGTTGCCGAACTCTTGCAAGGCGAACAGGCGCGCCGCGTGGTCGGCGTCGTTGAAGGTATACGAGGTCGTTTGGTAGATCGGGACGGCGCGTGCTTTGGTGACGGGGTCGCCGCCATGGCCGCCGTGAATTGCGGCCGTGTCGAAACGGAAGTCCTCGGACATAATCTCCTCTATCGTGGAAGCGTCGCGGCGAGGGTGTCGTCGCGTGAAGCGGGGGAGCTCCGGGTGAGATCGGAATCGTGGGGCAGGTCTTCCCACAGCGGAATGATGCTCTCGGGTGCGATACCGGCCACCGAGAGCACGCGCAGCATCTCTGCGATCGCGCTCGAGCCGTCAAGGCGCTGGGCCGTCACGAGCGCTGGGACGCCGTCGAGGAGCCGCGTCTCGACGCCGGCGCGGTTCAACTCCTCACGCGCGGGACGCGCGTCGCGGAACGATACGAGGCGCACGACCAAGTGCAACGGGATGGGCCGTTCGGCGCCGGCGGCCTCCGGCTTCAAGGCCACATCCGGCCGCGCGCCGACGATTCGCCGTACTTCGATCGTACGCAGCACGGCCACCACGTCGCCGATGACCGCCGACGCCGTCGGCGCGCTGCCCGCGCCCGTGCCGGCGAAGGTCAGCGAGCCGGAGGCGCGTCCCGTCACGCGAATACAGTTCTGCGGGCCGACGGGCTGCGCGAAGGGATGTTCCGAACGTACGTAGGCGGGCGTCACGATCGAGGCGTCGGCACGCGCGCACGCTACGAGCTTGAGGGTGTACCCAAGCCGCTTGGCGAGCGAGAGATCGTCCGGCGTCAGCTGCGTGATGCCGGCGCGCGGAATCTGATGCGTGACCAAGGCCCGCCGAAAGGCGAGCTGCGCTAAGATCGCGAGCTTATGAGCCGCGTCGATGCCCTCGACGTCGCTGGCCGGATCCGCTTCGGCGAATCCCAAACGCTGCGCTTGCGCGAGGGCCGCTCGATACGTCGCCCCGGCCGACATCTGAGAGAGAATGAAGTTCGTCGTGCCGTTAAGCACGCCGCCGACCTCGAGGATCTCTTCGCCCGCGAGCGATTCTCGAATCGTGCGAACGATCGGAATCGCGCCTCCGACGGCTGCCTCGTAGGCGATCGTGACCCCGTGCTTCGCCGCGAGGGCTCGCAGCTCGGGGCCGCGAGTGGCAAGCAGGTCTTTATTGGCGGTGACGACGTGCTTCCCGCGACGCAGCGCCTCTTCAACCAGCTCGGCCGCGACGCCGGTCCCACCGATGCATTCGATGACGACGTCGATGTTCGCGTCTTCGACCAAGCGACGCGCGTCCTCCGTGAAGAGGGCCGGTGGAATTTCCTGCGGCCGCGGTTTCGAAAGCGAACGTACGGCAATGCCCGTAAGCCAGTAATCGATTCCACCGCGGGCAGCGACCGTCGAGGTTGGGTTCACGAGCAGTCGCGCCACGCCGCCTCCGACGGTTCCACAGCCAAGCAGGGCGAGGCGAACGTCACGGGCGACATCGGTGCGATCCGCGAGCGCTGGGTGAGTGAGCGACAAGCGTTTCCACCTAATTTTTGGGCAGTGAAGTGGGCCCACTATAACGAACCCCGCGCGGTGCGTCAAGACCGCCGGCCCCTGCCGCTCGCCGCGCGCAACGTCGGGCGGCGTCGATGAGCGCCCCGCGCCGGTATCGCCTCGCGCTCTCGCTGATACTAGCCGTTGCGCTCCTGGCCGCTGCCTACGTTGCGACCGTGCGCGTGCGCAAGGAGGGCCAGGCACGCCGCGTCGAGATCGCAATGGACTATCAGGACTTCTCGGCACTCGCGCAGTCGTACGGTTATAATGAAGAGCAGTTTTTGGTCGAGCTGCGCCGGGCCGGCTTGACGTCGCTCGCGGTCGCCGAGGAGCTGGGCGGCAGCATCAACAGCGGCACCGGGGCAGTGCTGCTCCCGGGGCAACAGCTCGTCGACCAAGCGCGCCTCTCCGCCTTGGCCGATCCGACGCTGGCCGAACTCGCGCGGCGGCATCAGGTGGATGTTCGCGCCCTGTACTTGATCGTCTACGATCGCGACGCACTGCCGCGTTACCGCGCCAACATCGCCATGCACCTCGGTCCCCATGCAGTGCGCACGGTGCGCGCGGCCGAGCCCAGTATTTTGGCCGTACGTTCGCAGATCGATTACTTCAACGCGCTCGGCCTGGGTTTGCCGGAGCGGCCGCTCGCGCTCGCCCGCAAACTCGAGCTCTTTCTGGTTCCCCGCGTCCAAAACGACGAGCGCTTCGACCGTTCGGACATCGACCGCATCTTTGCCTCGTTCAAGCAGCACGAGCGCCCGACGACGGTCGTCTTCTTCGGTGCGCGCAACGAGGTGCTCGGCTATCCCGATCACCTCGACGACACCGCCGCCGCGCTCGAGCGGACGGGCATCAATTTCGGATCGGTCGAGGTGTACGATCGAAACCAGATCCAGAAAGGGAACGACGGCCTCGCAGAGCGCGCCATCGATCGAACGACGCGAGTCGAGGCGATTAGCAAGCTCGAGCTCGACAAGCTCGACTTCGAAACGGTCGTCGCGCGCTATCTGCTCGGGGTTCGCGAGCGGAACGTGCGCGTGGTCTACGTACGGCCCTTTTTGCATAGCCAGGGCGACCTGTCGCTGGAGGCGACCAACCTCGAGATGGTCCGGCGCATCCGCGACGGATTGATCGCGCGCGGCTTCAGGCTGGGTCGCGCGACGCCCGTGCCCGGGTTCGCTTTCAATCCCCTGGTAGTCGTACTCGTCTCGCTTGCGGTACCCGCGATCTTCATGCTCTTGCTCGAGGCGTTCGGCATCCGGCGCTCGCGACTCGCGTACGGCGTCTTTGCGGCGGACGTGCTCTTCTTGGCGCTCGGGTATCTCGTGCATCACGATCTGCTGGCGCGCAAGCTGATTGCGCTAGCGGGCGCGATTGCCTTTCCGACGATGTCGCTGGTCGCGATTCCGCGCGCGTTTACGTCGCCGCCGCCGGAGGGGTATGCCAAACGGCTGCTCGCCGGGCTGCGCACGATTGCCGTAGCGACCGCCTTCGCACTCGCCGGGGCGCTGGTGGTCGTCGGTCTCATCAGCGTGCCGCTGTTGATGGAAGAGATCGACCGATTCACCGGCGTCAAAGCGGTGCTCGTCGTACCGCCGTTCTTGGGCTTCCTGCTCTACATCTTTACGCGCCGCTTCGGAAACGAGCCGCCCACGGCGCGCGAAAGTTTCATGGCGCCGGTGCGCGTCTACCAAGTTCTCCTCCTGCTCGCGCTTGCCGCTGCCGGCGCCGTCTATGTCTTGCGCAGCGGGAATCAAAGCGACATCGCACCGTCGTCCTTCGAGGTCGCGCTGCGCTCGAACCTGACGGCCGTTCTAGGCGTGCGGCCGCGCTTCAAGGAGTTCCTCATCGGTTTTCCGCTCTTGATGCTGCTTCCCACGCTGAGCGTCGCTCACCGCCGCGCGTTGGGCTGGCTGTTCGCGGTCGGCATCACGGTTGGGACCGCCGACGTCGTCGACACGTTTTCGCACATCCATACGCCGCTCGCCGTCTCGTTGATCCGCGTGTTCAACGGCGCGGTGATCGGGGCGATCGTCGGCGCGATCCTGATCGCGCTCTATCCTCCCGTGGCGCGCGCGCTGGGGCGTATGACCTTCCGCGCGTGAGGCGTCTCGCTCCTCGTTTCCTGATCAGCGGCTACTACGGCTTCGGCAATCTCGGCGACGAAGCGATCCTGCGCATGATCGTGGCGGGGCTGCGCCGGCACTGGCCGCTAGGCACGATCGACGTTTTGTCGGCGCGGCCCGAGGAGACGGCTCACGACCACGGCGTCGAAGCGACGTCGCGTTGGGACCGCGCCGCGGTTCGCAACGCGACCACGCGCGCCGACGTCGTTCTGTCGGGCGGGGGCGGCCTGCTGCAGAACGCGACCAGCCTAAAAAGCCTGCTGTACTACGCGGAGATCATTCGCCGCGCGGTTCACGCGGGCAAACCAACGATGGTCTTCGCGCAGTCGATCGGGCCGCTGGATTTTATCGGGAAACAAACCGTGCGTGAATGCTGCCGCGGTCTCGCGGCCGCCACCGTGCGCGATCGGCGTTCGATGGACCTGCTCGCGCCGCTCGTCGCCGGAATCGAGATCCGGCGCACAGCCGATCCCGTGTTCCTCTACGAGCTCGACGACGAAGTCGATTTGGCGAGCGAAGGTCTGGGGCCCGACAGCGAACCGCTCGTGATCGTTGCGGTGCGCAAGACGGCGCGCTTCAACGAGGGGATCGGGGTGCTCGCGGCCGCGGTAGACCGCCTGGCCGAGCGCTGGGGCGCGCACGTTGCCTTCGTTCCGTTCGCCGGTCAGCCCGATGCCGAAGCGGCGACGCAAGTCATCCGCAAGTGCCGCTCCAAGCCGGTCCTCTTCGACCTGGGCGGTCTGGCTCGCGTCGCCGGTGCCATTCGGCGCGCCAGCTTGGTCATCGGAGTTCGCTTGCACGCGTTGATTCTCGCCGCGCGTTTCGGAACGCCGTTTCTCGCTGTCGCTTACGATCCGAAAGTCGCCGGCTTGGCGGAAGACCTCGCGTACCCGCTCGCGCCGCTGTGGACCCCCGGACCGCAGCCCTGCGCGCAAAGCGTGGAAGACGCGGTCGATGACGCCTGGACGCGCCGCGCAGAACTCTCCGCCGCGCTCGCCGAGCCCGTTGCGGCGATGCGAACGCTTGCCGAGCATAACTTCACGACCCTAGCCGAAACGATCGGCCGAGCGTGAACACGGCGTGCCGGCAGGTTTGTTGCGCTGTGCGGCTACCAGTGAACGAGCGACCCCCACGGGCGAAAGACGCGGGGTTCCTCGTATCCGCCTGCTCGAAGCGTAGCAGCCGTTTCGAAAGGTTGCGGTTTGAGAACGGCATCGCGTGCCGCGCTTTGGGCGGGCTGCCGGCCGCGCGTTTTGAGAAGTTCGAGCAGCTGCGCGACGCGAGGCCGCGCAAGGACTTTGTTCATCGGAGTTCTCCTTCAGGCGAGCGCCGTGCCGAGACGACGCTGGTGCGGACGCCCGCGTGCGGGCGGAGGTTGGCCAACACGAGTACTGCCGTCGTCCATGCTTGGGTGGTCACCCCCTCTCTCCATCGGACTTCTTGGGACAAAAAACAACGCCGCAGCTCAACGGACGTGCCAACACAATACCGCGTATGAGGCGTCCCATCAACCCCTCGAATCGCGCCGCTGAAAATCGTACCGGGGGCGCTATCGTCGCGCCAGATAAAATCTACCGGCGGAGGGCCCGGGCCGCGAAGGGGGCCCGATGGACCTCAGACACGCCGCGAATATGCGGCCAAGATGGCTCGCCGGTACCGCCGGGCCGACCGAGCCGAACGCAGCAGGCTGCTAGACGAGTTTGTGGCCGTCACGGGCCTGCATCGTAAGTACGCTATCGAGCTGTTGGGCCGCAAGCGCGCAAAGGCCGTTAGGCGTCGTGGCCGGCCCTCGCGGTTCGGCCCCGAAGTGGTCAATGCGCTGCTCGGTTTGCGGCGAGCGATGGTATCCGTGGTCGCGGCGCTCGCAGGCTATGCTGCCCTTATGGTTGCCGACGTCGCGCGAGGTCTTAGCCATTAGCACGCCGGTCGAAGAGCTGCTGCTTAGCATGAGTGCGCGTTCGATGGATCGGCTGCTTCGGCCGCATCGTGTTGCCTTACGGCGTCGCCTTTACGGTCGCACCAAGCCAGGGACCCTGCTCAAACATCAAGTGCCGATCCGATCGGAGCGCTGGGACGTGCGCGAAGCGGGCTGGTCGAGGTTGACACGGTGGCTCACTGCGGCGGGAGCAGCGACGGCGATTTCGTGAGCTCGGTCAATCTCACCGACGTTGCCTCGACCTGGACGGAAACTCGCGCCGTGCTTGGGAAAGGCCGCCGCCACGTGGTTGCGGCTTTGGAGGAAATTCGGCAGAGCCTGCCCTTCCCAATGCGCGGCATCGACTCCGATTCGGGAGCGGAATTCATCATCGCCACTGCATCTATTGGTGTCGGGAACGGCGGCTAGACTTCACGCGGAGTCGCCCCATCACAAGAACGATAACGCCCACGTCGAGCAAAAGAACTGGACCCACGTGCGCAAGATCTTCGGCTGGAGGCGCTTTGATTCGCATGAGGCGGTCGCGGCCATGAATGCATTCTATGCCAACGCTTTGCGGCTTCTGCTCAACTATTTTCAAGCCAGGGTCAAACTCGTCGAAAAGCTCCGCGTCGGAAGTCGCATCGTCGGACGATACGACCGCCCCATGACACCACTGGACCGACTCATCGCGCGACAACTCGTCGACGATCAGACCGCAACCGCGCTGCTCGCGCACCGCAAGAGCCTCGATCCGCTCGCTCTGATCGCGTCCATCGAGCGAAAGGTAGCGGAGGTTTTCGGCCTGCCAACAAGCCCCTGGCCCTCCCCACGAAAGGGTCGTCTCCTCCTAGGTTCATTCACATCCCGGGCCCTCAAGCGAGACCAAGACTTCAAAAACGCACCGGTAAGGTCATATGTGGCGCGACGATAGACCGCTCGGTAAGGAGGCCGGGTGGCGCGACGCGCCCCTGACCGGCGAGATATCTCCTTCGGCGCCGGCCCGCCGGCCCGCCGGCGAGCCTCGGGCCGAACGACGGCGGTCGCAGGCGACGCACGCGATTGCAAGGCGCGCAGGGTGAAGCGAGAAGGGGACGCCATGGACATCACCCAGTTGATCCTCGACGACCATCACGAGCAGCGGCGGCTCTTTGCCATCCTCGAGCAGATCGACCGGGAGGATGAAGAAAAGCTGACGGCGGTTTGGAGCCATCTCGCCGCCTTCCTCGAGGTGCATGCCAAAGCGGAAGAGGATTTTTTCTACCCGGAGCTCCTGCGCACGGGCCAGGGCGCCGGCGGCAAGGCGACGTCCGAGGACGAAACGGAGGACGCAATCGGGGACCACAACGAGATCCGCGACGCGGTCGCTGCCGTCGCGGGCCACACGGTCGGAACGAACGGTTGGTACGCCGCCGTTGCCCACGCCAACGAAGTAAATAGCGATCACATGGGCGAGGAGGAACGGCAAGGGCTCACCGACTTTCGGCTCCACGCCTCGCTCGAGCTGCGACATGACCTTGCCGCGGCCTTCATCGCCTTTGAAGCCAGTCACATCAGCGGCGTTCGCGCGCAAGACGTCGACCCGAAGGTTTACATCGCAGAGAACAAGTGATGAAGCTTGGACAGCTACGTTCGGAGGAAGGCGCGCTGCCGGGCCAGCACGCGGCGCAGACCACGCGAGGTGCTGCGGTAGCCGCGATCGATCGATCGTTCCCAAACGGTGGACTCGTGACCCCTTGAAACCTGTGGATAGCAGCGCTCGAAGCCGAGCTCGAGCAATGCATCGCGATTATCGGTAATCGGCGCGAGGCCGCGTGCCAGTAGCATTTCGATGTCTTCTTTTCGGCGGACCGTGACCTGGACGCTCATGTTTCTCTCCGTTTTCCGCAAGGGTGCCAGGCAACTCTGAAAATACTCTGAACGGCGCTGCTGGAAGTCGTGCACCGCTGCGGCTTCGATCTTTGCGCGAAACGTAAGGCTGGACTCATCCGCTGGTCCGAGCGGCGGCGTAGGGGTACCAAATGCACACCACTCTATCGCGCGGCCTAAGCGCCGCAACGCTCGCCCTCTGCTTGGCCGGCGCCGCCTCGGCGGCGCAACCCGCCGCAGCGCCGTCACTCTTGCCCGCGGTCCTGACGGTGCACGTCAAGGACTTCAAGTACAATCCGACCCCGGCCACGATTCACGTGGGCGACCGCGTGACGTTTATCAACGACGACGACGAGGCGCACACGGTCACGGCCGATGACAAGAGCTTTGATTCCGAGGGCCTCGATACCGGCAACACATGGCAGCACGTCTTCACGAAGCCCGGAACGTACGCATACTTCTGCGAGCTTCACCCGTACATGAAGGCGACGATCGTCGTCCTTCCCGCGACTCCTAAGGAGGACAACTGGAAGTGAAACGCCGCGATTTTATCGAGCACGTTAGCTGGACGGGCGCCGGCATCGCCTGGACGCTCTCCTCAACGGGGCTCTTCACTGCCGAGGCCGACGCTGCGATGCAAGGCGGCGTTTCGTTCGTGCAGATCAGCGACAGCCACATCGGCTTCGCCCGGCCGGAAAATCCCGACGTCGCCGGCACGCTGAAAAAGACGGTCGATGCGATCAACGCGCTGCCGCAGCGGCCGGCCTTCGTCGTGCACACGGGCGACGTCACCCATCTCTCGAAAGCCGATCAGTTCGATGCGGCGCGTTCGATCCTGAGCACGCTGAAGGCGCCGTTGATCGTCCTGCCGGGCGAGCACGACGTTATCGGCAGCGCCGATAACTTTCTTGCGGCATTCGCGCGCAAAGATGCGCCCAAGGGTTGGTTCTCATTCGACCAGGGCGGAGTTCACTTCGTTTCGTTGGTCAACGTTTTCAACTTCGAGATCGACGGCAAACTAGGCCCCGAGCAAGTCGACTGGGTCGAGAAGGATCTTGCCGCACAAAAAGCGTCGACGCCGATCGTCGTGTTCGGGCACGTGCCGCTCTACGCGCTGTATCCGCAGTGGGGCTGGACCACCGAGGACGGTTCGAAAGTCTTGTCGTTCCTGAGCCGTTTCGATGCGGTTACGGTCTTGAACGGGCACATCCATCAGGTCGTCCAGCACACCGAAGGCAACATCCGCTTCGCGACGGCGGCTTCGACTGCGTATCCGCAACCCGCGCCCGGCACCGCCGACAAGCCCGGCCCGCTGAAAGTACCAGACGACCAGTTGCTTCACGTGCTCGGTTATCGCACGGTCGAGCTTCACCGTGAGGCGGCTGCGGCCTTCGCCGACCACGACCTGGTATAACGACCATTGCGGCAGCGCTACCCAAAACGTCGTGCCCCCGTGCCTAAAGAGGCAACGGCGGCCCATCGTCTGCCAGCTCGCTCGGAGCGCGGCCCTTTAGATTATTTCCGCGTGCCAAGCCGTGCCGTCGGCAAAGGTTGCCGAACGCACCGAGCATTGCGCCGCATCTTGGGTGAACGCGGCGCGGTCGACGCCGTCGAAGCTCTGCGTCACAGGGGTTTGCGAAGCGAACGAACCGTTGGCAATGAGATCGTAGGACCGGCCGCCGTAGCGAACCAAGAAATCGATGCTCGTGGCCGGTGCGGTTCCGCCGTTGATGAACGAGATGCTTAAGCCGTCGACGGTCGTGAACGAAGAAGCATACGAAAGAGCGAGCACGCTATCGGCGAGCCCGTTGACCGTGCACTCCCCTAGGTTGATCGGACCGGTTGTAGAGGCAGAGGCGGCAACGGCGCCGGCAGGGGCAAGGAGCGCTGTCAGCATGGCGGCTGCAAGGAACGGTGAAGGTTTTTTCACGAGTCGAGGATCTCCTAGAATGATGGAAGTATTGTAGTCGATAGTGCGGCGCCTCATAGGCGTCGCTCTCTTGAGCGATCGTTAGGATCGTCGGCGTTCACGTAACGGACGCGCTCGAACGTTGGATTGCTCGGCGTGGGAGCCGTCACGCGAACTGTTGCGGCCCGCGCGGCGCAAGAGTGTTACGCAACGTGCGAAAGTGTTCTTTTTCATGATGCCCTTATCGCTTCGTATTCTTCCATTTGCCGAGCATCGATGCTCTCCGTGAAGATGCGCCATCCGTTGCGCGCGGATGGGTCTTGCGGTTGTAGAGCGCGTTGCCGGCGTTCTCGCCCGGCCGGGCCGAGGTTGGCCGGAGTGGGCCGACGAACGGGACGGCTCAATGCCCGATCAAACGATCAGCACCGACTACCGCGCGACGCTCAACTTGCCCAAGACGGCCTTTCCGATGCGGGCCGAGTTGCCGAAGCGCGAGCCGGCGCGGGTCGCATGGTGGAGCGAGCGCCGCACCTACGAACGCCGTCTCGCACGCAACGCGAAGGGTCATCCGTGGATCCTGCACGACGGGCCGCCGTATGCAAACGGCGGCATTCACATGGGCCACTTCCTCAACCGCGTCGCGAAAGATATCTTCGTTAAGCTTCACCTGCTCGACGGACGCTTTGCAAAGTTCGTGCCGGGCTGGGACATGCACGGCCTGCCGATCGAGTTCGAAACCTTGCAGCACTTGGGCCTGAACTTCCGCGAGATCGATCCGCTCGAGTTGCGCGCGCGATGCCGCGAGCGGGCTATCTACTGGCTCGGCGTTCAGCGCTCGGCTTTTTTACGCATGGGGCTTTTCGGTGAGTACGAAGCGCCGTACCGAACGATCGACAAAGAGTTTGAGGCCACGATCGTCGAGACGTTGGCCGACTTGGCCGAGGCGGGGCAGCTCTATAAAGGCTTGCGCGCCACGCTGTGGTGCATCCGGGACGAGACGGCGCTCGCCGAGGCCGAGATCGAATACAAGGAGCGGCGTTCGCCTTCGGTCTACGTGCGCTTCTTCGCAAGCGAGGCGCAGCGTGGCGACCTTTTCGGGCGCACGGGCATCGATTCGAGCGAGGCCGGTCCGCTCTCGATCGTGATCTGGACGACGACCCCGTGGACGTTGCCCGGGAACGCTGCGATCGCGCTCAAGCCGGAGGCGTCGTATGGCGTCTACCGGCGCGGGCACGAGCTGCTCTTACTGGCCGACGTCCTGGCCGAAAAGACGTTCGCGCGCGCGCCTGGTCCCGTCGCCGAACGGCTCGGGGGTGCGCGGGGCAGCGAGCTCGTCGGCGCGCGCGTACGTCACCCGTTCCTCGACCGGGACGCGCTGATCGTGAGCGCCGAGTACGTCGAACTGGATAGCGGCACCGGCGCCGTTCACACCGCGCCCGGCCACGGTGCGGAAGACTTCGACACCGGCATGCGCTTCGGTTTGCCGATCGTCAACCCGGTCGACGGCAGCGGGTACTTTACCGCCGAAGCGGGACCGTACGCGGGCCTTCAGATTTTCGATGCCAACGAACGCATCGTCGAGGACCTCGAAGCGCGCGGGGCGCTTTTCGCACGCGAAGAATACGAGCACAGCTATCCGCACTGCTGGCGCTGCAAGCAGCCGGTCATTTTTCGCGCGACCGCGCAATGGTTCATCGCGATGGACGTCAACCGGTTGCGTAAGCGGATCATCGACAAGGTTCCCCACGTCAAGTGGCACCCGGCGTGGGGCGAGATGCGGATGCTGCAGATGATCGAGAACCACCCCGAGTGGTGCATCTCGCGGCAGCGAACGTGGGGGACGCCGATTCCGTCGATCGTTTGCGATACCTGCGACGAGGCGATACTCGATCCGGTCCTCGCGCGCACCGTCGCCGCTCTTTTTCGCGAGCGCGGCACCGCCGACGGCAACGCTTCCGACCTCTGGTGGTCGGAGCCGCTGGAGACGTTCTTGCCCGAACATTTTGTGTGCCCAAAGTGCGCCGGCCAGACATTTTCGAAAGAGATGAACATCGTCGACATCTGGTTCGAGTCGGGCGTTACGCATCGCGCCGTTCTCAGACAGCGCGGCATGCCGTGGCCGGCCGACCTCTATTTGGAAGGCAGCGATCAATATCGAGGCTGGTTTCGCTCGAACTTGATCACGGCGGTTGCAACCGCGGGCGCCCCGCCTTATCGGGAGGTCGTTTCGACCGGATGGGTCGTCGACGCCGAGGGTCGCGCCATGCACAAGTCGACCGGAAACTACATCGACGCGCTGGAGGCGATGGACAAGTATGGCGCCGACGTGCTGCGCTTGTGGGTCGCTTCGGTCGAGTTTACGGCCGACATGCGCCTGGGCGAAAAGCTGCTGGAGTCGGTCGGAGGGGTCTATCGCAATCTGCGCTACCGCCTGCGAATGCTGCTCGGTTTGATCGACGACCTCGAGCCCGGCGAGCGCGTGGCTCGTGAGAAGCTCGCACCGATCGATCGCCTCGCGCTGAGCCGGCTCGACGATTTGGCGAACGCGGCCGGCAAAGCGTACCGCGCGTATCGCCTGCACGAGGTGTACCTGACCCTGGTCGCCTTCGACGAAGAGCTTTCGGGCTTCTACATCGATGTCTTGAAGGATCCGATGTATTCAGGCGCACGTTCGTCGGCGCGCCGCCGGAGCGCGCAGTCGGCGCTGTACGCAATCCTCGAAACGCTGCTGGTCCTGGTCGCGCCGATTCTTTCTTTTACGGCAGAGGAGGCGTGGCAGTCGGTGCCGGAGCGGCTGCGGGGCGCGGCCGATTCGGTGTTCGATCTCGAGTTTCCGGCCGGCAGCGAGCGCGGCTTGCGCGAAGCGGCGGATCTTGAGTTGTGGGACATCTTGCGCCGGCTGCGGGCCGCCGTTGCGGCGAGCGAAGGGATGCGCGACTTCCAGCTTGCGGCGCACGTGCACGCGCCGCCGGCGCTGGAGCCGCGACTGCGTGAGCTCGGCGACAACCTGCGCGAAGCGCTCGTCGTGTCCGCGCTAGAGCTGAGCGTCGATCCGGACAGGGCCGAAGCGCACGTCGAGCTGAGGCCTGCATCCGGCGACAAATGCGCGCGCTGCTGGAAGTATTTGCCGCTCGGAAGCGATCCGATCCACCCCACGCTGTGCGCGCCTTGTGCCGCCATCGTTCGCGCGCTCGACCGGCCGTGAGGCTGCCCTCGGCCCGCGAAGTTCGCCGCCTTCGCGCGCCGCTACCCGAACCACAGGCCCTGGCCTGGGACGGAAACGCGCTGTGGCTCAGTTCGCGCGTCACCCACGACGTGTACCGCTTCGATGCCGCCGCCGCTTCGGCGCAGGAAACGCATCGCGCCCCAGGCACGCCCTACGGAATAACGTATGATGGTCGCGCGCTACGGGTACTCTGCGGTGAGGGCGCGGAGGACGACCGTTACGTGCGCCGTTTCGTCACCGGAGCGGGCTTCGAGAGCGATCGCATCCCGTGTCCGGAATTGACCGGGTCGTACCTGGCTTGGGACGGCACGACGCTCTTCGTCACGCAGTGGTACCGCCAGCGGGTCCTAGCGCTCGATGCCGACGGCAACGTGCAGCGCGACATCGCGGCGCCGCGCCAGCTTTGCGGGTGCACGTTCGTCGACGGCGATCTGTTCCTCATGACGACCGAGGACGAAGAGACCGACGAGTACTTCTTGATGCGGGTGCGGTTCGACCGCGCGCAACCGAGCTTCGAGGACGTCGCCCGCGTGCCGCTCAAAGCGCGCTCGCTCGCATGGGACGGCCAAACGTTCTGGACCAACCACCGCGAACGCCACGAAATCGTCGCCTTCGAAGCCTAAAGCTCACATCATGCGGAAACCGTGGGAAGCGGGGCCGCTGGCTTCGACCGGCTCGGGTTTAGCAGGCGCGCCCATCCACGGCATCAGGCCGCGCAGCTTGCGCCCCACGGCTTCGATCGGATGGCCCGACCATGCCCGGCGGAAGCCCGTGAAACGTGGTTTTCCCGCGGCTTGCTCGGCGACCCACTCCTGTGCGAACGCGCCGTTTTGAATCTGCGCGAGTACGGCCCGCATGGCGTCCTTCGTGCGCTCGTCGACGATGCGGTCGCCGCGCGTGTAGTCACCGTACTTGGCGGTGTTGCTGATGGCGTCGCGCATGCCTTCGATGCCGCGCTCGTACATGAGGTCGACGATCAGCTTCATCTCGTGCATGCACTCGAAGTAGGCCATCTCGGGAGCGTAACCGGCCTCGACCAGCGTCTCGAAACCGGCGGTAACCAGGCGCGTCATTCCCCCGCAGAGCACCGCCTGCTCGCCAAAGAGATCCGTTTCGCATTCCTCTTTGAAGGTCGTCTCGAGAACGCCGGCACGCCCCCCGCCGATCGCGCTCGCGTAGGCGAGCGCGACCTCGCGCGTGTCGTTTGCCGGATCTTGTGCGACCGCAATCAGACACGGAACGCCGCGCCCGGCTTCGTATTCGGTGCGCACGAGCCGGCCGGGCCCTTTCGGTGCGACCATGAACACGTTGACGTTTGCCGGTGGAACGATCGTGCCGAAGTGGATGGCGAAACCGTGGGCGAACGCAAGGTAGCTGCCCGGGCGCAACGAGGGTGCGATGCGGCGCATGAAAATCGACGGCTGTTCCTCATCGGGCGCGAGCAGCATGACCACGTCGGCCCGCGCGGCCGCGTTCTCGATGCTGTCGTAGGCGATTGCGTCTTCGGCAGCCGCGCTGCGCGAGGGCGAGCCTTCGCGCAAGCCGGCAATCACGTCGACGCCGCTGTCGCGCAGGTTGCGCGCGTGAGCGCGGCCTTGGCTGCCGTAGCCGATGATCGCGACCGTCTTGCGGGCGAGTTTCTCGGGACGTGCGTCGCGATCGTAGAAGGCATTCATCGGGACATCTCCTTGTCGTCATTGAGCAAACGGGTGAGTTGGGCGTCGAGCCGGCGCAGCGCGTCCGGCGGGCCGGTAACGTCGATGGTGGCGTGATAGAGTCTGTCGCGCAGGTGGAGGTCGAGGCGCGTCAAGGCGCAGCCGAGCCGGTTGGTAAGCCCGACGATCCGCTCGACGAGCCGCCAGTCGTGCAAGACGAGTGCAAGCGTCACGCTCGTGCAATCAAGCCGGGATCGCTTCGCTTTCCAGGTTTTCGCCTGGCCGGCACTCCATCGCATCGGCGACCGTGGCGCCGGGCGGGATCAGCGGCCAGACGTTTTCGGCCGGGAAGCACGCGCAGTGCAGCAAGCGGGGCTCGCGCGCGACGAGAAAGCGCTCGAGTGCGTCGCGGATCTCGCCCGCATCGTCGATGCGCTCGGCGCGCAGGTCGTAGCCGCGCGCGATCGTCACGAAGTCGGGGTTGTCCGACAGATCGGTTGCGGAGTAACGTCGCTCGTAAAAGAGCTCCTGCCACTGCCGCACCATCCCGAGCCGCCGGTTGTCGACCAGGAGGATCTTCACGGGAAGCGCGTAGCGCTTGATCGTCGCGAGCTCTGGGAGCGACATTTGGAACCCGCCGTCGCCCACGATCGCGACCACCGTGCGCTCCGGAAACGCCAGCTGCGCGCCCATCGCGGCAGGGACGCCGAAGCCCATCGCACCGAGTCCCGCCGAGGTCAGGAAATTGCGCGGATGGCTCGCGCGGGCGCGCTGCGCGGCCCACATCTGGTGCTGTCCGACGTCGGTCGTCACGATCGCGTCGTCGGGTGCGACGGCGAAGAACGCATCGAGCACTTCGGTGGCCGAGAGTTCGCCTTGCGGCGTGCGGTCGGCCGGCAACGGACCGCCGAGTGCTTTGGCTTGCGCTGCCCACCCTGAGAAGCGCGGCCGGTGCTCGAGTTCGGCGAGCCGCTGCAGCAGGTGCGCCAGCGTATGGCGCAAGTCCCCGCGCAAAGCGACCCGGACGGGGATGACCTTGTTGAACTCGCTCGCGTCGATGTCGGCGTGCACGACGACCGCGTTGCGGGCGAACTTGTCGGGGCGTCCGGTGACCCGATCGTCGAAGCGCATTCCGAGCGCCAACACGAGATCGGCTGAGTTGACGGCCAGGTTTGCCGCCTTCCAGCCGTGCATCCCGAGCATCCCAAGAAAGCGCGGGTCGTGCGGCGCGGCGCAGCCGAGGCCGTTGATCGTGGCCGTGTGTGGAAGCTCGAGCAGGGCGCAAAGTTCGCGGAACATCTGGGTGGCGTTGGCGCTGCGTGCGCCGCCTCCGACGATTGCGACCGGACGCTCGGCACGCCGGATCAACTCGACGGCTTCAGAAAGGGCCGCGTCGCCGGGGCGTTCGTTCGCGACCGCGATGGGTCGCGCGGCGAACGCGTTGAAGCGCGGACAGGCAGCCTTGAGAACGTCTTGCGGCACGTCGACCAGAACCGGGCCCGGACGCGGTCCACGCGCGACGCGGAACGCCGCGCGCAGCGCGCGCTCGAGATCGGTGACGTCGCGCACGCAAACGCTGCGCTTCGTGGCGGCAGCGGCGATCGAGGTGACGTCGGCCTCTTGAAAGGCGTCGGTTCCCATCAACGGGGTGCGCACCTGACCCGTGATCGCGACCACCGGCACCGAGTCCATCTGTGCGTCGAGCAGGCCGGTGATCAGGTTCGTCGCGCCCGGGCCGGACGTTGCCATGCACACGCCGACTCGTCCGGTCGCGCGCGCGTAGCCGCCCGCCGCGAAGGAAGCGGCCTGTTCGTGACGCGTGAGGATGTGCCGGATCGAGTGGCGGTGGAGCGCGTCGTAGAGCGGCATGATGGCGCCGCCCGGGTATCCGAATACGACGTCGACGCCCTCGTCGGAGAGGATGTCGAGGATCAGTTGCGAGCCGGTAGAGTCGGCTGGGTCGGGCACGAGAGGCTCCCTGCTAATGAAAAAGCCCCCCGCCGGTTCGGCGGGGGGCTTCGCGTCGTTGTCTCGTCGGTGTTTACGCGAAAGCTACCCTGCGCCGAACCAAAGGCTGGCGAATAAGGACGACGAGAACGAGAACTCGAATAAACATTTGCTGCACTGACCTTTACCATGTGGCCCGTGCAAAAGTCAATGCGGCAGCGCGCGAAACAATCTTTCCTGCGCGATGTGAAAATCAGCGATGGAGACCGGCGCCGCTTGACGGCCGGGCGGCCGGCGTGATAGGGTGGTCCGCACATGAACGCGCGTACGATCGTGCTCTCGATTATCCTTAGCGGCGTGCCTCCGGCCTAGTCGCTAAGCGCGTTTGCCCGCTTCACCCGGGGCCCGTCGCGAAAGCGGCGGGCCCCGGTTCTTTTTTAAGGACGATGTAAAGAACGATGGCTTCCATGCCGATTCATAAATATCGACCTTACGTGCCGGTCGCACTCGACGACCGCCGTTGGCCTTCGCGCACGATCGAGCGCGCGCCGGCCTGGTGCAGCGTCGATCTGCGCGACGGAAATCAGGCGCTGGCCGAGCCGATGGGGCTCGATCGCAAGCGGCGCATGTTCGAGCTGCTCGTGCGCATGGGATTCAAAGAGATCGAGGTCGGCTTCCCGTCGTCGTCGCAACCCGACTTCGACTTCGTGCGGATGCTGATCGAAGCGCATCTCGTTCCCGACGACGTGACGATCGGCGTGCTGACGCAAGCCCGTGAGGAGCTCATCGAGCGCACCTTCGAGGCTCTCAGGGGCGCGGCTCGCACGATCGTGCACCTCTACAACTCAACCTCGACGTTGCAGCGCCGCGTCGTTTTCGAGATGAGCCGCGCCGGGATCCTGGACATGGCGGTGCAGGGCGTTGAAAACGTGCGAAAACGGGCTCGTCGGCAAGGCGGCGAAGTGCGCCTGCAGTACTCGCCCGAGAGCTTCACGGGAACCGAGCTCGATTTCGCGATGCAAGTCTGCGAGGCCGTGATGGCGGTTTGGGAGCCGGCGCCGGACCGTAAGATGATCCTCAACCTTCCCGCGACGGTCGAAATGTCGACCCCGAACGTCTACGCCGACCAGATCGAGTGGTTCGACCGGAATCTGAAAGCGCGTGACGGCGTGGTGCTGTCGGTCCACCCGCACAACGACCGTGGAACGGCGGTCGCAGCCACGGAGCTCGCGCTGATGGCCGGTGCGGAGCGCGTCGAGGGGACGCTGCTCGGCAACGGCGAGCGCACGGGTAACGTCGACCTCGTCACGCTGGCCCTCAATCTCTTTTCGCAGGGCGTCGATCCGCAACTGGACTGCTCGAACCTGCCGGAGATCGTGCGCACCGTCGAGTACTGCAACCGGTTGCCGGTGCATCCGCGCCATCCGTACAGCGGCGAGCTCGTTTTCACGGCCTTCTCCGGATCCCACCAGGACGCCATCAAGAAAGGCTTTGCCGCCTTAGAGAAGGGCGGAGGCGAGCTGTGGCAAGTACCGTATCTGCCGATCGATCCCAAGGACGTCGGGCGCAGTTACGAGGCGGTCATCCGCATCAACAGTCAGTCCGGCAAGGGCGGCGTGGCCTACGTGATGCAGGCGGACTTCGGCCTCGACTTGCCGCGCGGATTGCAAGTCGAGTTGAGTAAGGCGGTCCAGGCGCTCTCCGAAGCGAGCGGCGGCGAGGTGAGCTCCGACGACATCTGGATCGCGTTCGAGCGAGAATACCTCCGTGCGGCCTTCCCGCTGCAGTTGGTCGACTACCACGTGGCCGACGACGGGCATGGGCGCGTGCTCGTGGAGGCGAGCGTCGCCGAACGCGGCGGCGTGCGGACGCTGTGGGGATCGGGCAACGGCCCGATCGACGCATTCGTTGCGGCACTGCGCCGCGATCTCGTCGTCGACATGCGCGTGCGCGACTTTCACGAGCACGCCGTGGGAGCGGGAGCCGATGCCCGTGCCATGGCGTATGTCGAGCTCGAGACGGCGGGGCGCACGCACTTCGGCGCCGGCTGCGACGCGAGTATCACGACCGCCTCGCTGCGCGCCGTCCTCAGCGGCTTCAACCGCGCCGTGCGGCTCGACAACCTGCGCTGCAGCGGCCTGCGCGGCACCGTCGCCGTCAACGAGGGAGAGCATGCCTCAATCGCTGTTTGAGAAGATCTGGGAAGCCCACGTCGTCGACCGCCTGCCGGGAGAGAATGCGCTCATCTTCGTCGACCGCATCGTCGCTCACGAGATTACGACGCCGCAGGGCGCGCTCGAGATCGAGCGCCGCTACGGCGACCGGCTGTTCGACCCGCAGCGCATCGTGGCCGTCAACGATCACGTCTCGCCCGCCAAGGACAGCGAGACGGCCATTCAGGCCAAGCTGCTGCGCGACTGGGCTCGGCGCCACCAGATCGAGCTGTACGACATCGGCAACAACGGCATCTGCCACGTGATCGCTCCCGAGCGCGGCTACGTCGAACCCGGCATGACGCTGGCATGCGGGGACAGCCATACCTGCACGCTCGGTGCGTTCGGATCGTTTGCGCTCGGGATCGGCACCACCGCACAGGCGGGGGCGATGCTCGCAGGCTGCCTGGTTCTGCAGAAGCCGAAGGTGATGCGCCTGAGCGTGAGCGGGCGCCTCGGACATGGTGCGACCGCCAAGGATCTCGCCCTGTTCGTGATCGCAACCCTCGGATTCAAGGGCGGGACGGGGTACGTTCTCGAGTACGTCGGCCCCGGGATCGAGGCGCTCTCGATGGACGAGCGCATGACGCTGTGCAATATGGCGATCGAATCGGGTGCAACGACCGGGATGTGCCCGCCCGACGAGACGACGTTCTCGTACCTGCGCGGGCGCGACAAGCAGCCCGCGGGCGTGGCGTTTGAAGCAAAGGTCGCGGCCTGGTGCGAGCTGCGCGCGGATCCGGATGCGCGCTACGACGCGGAGATCGCAATCGACGTCGACGAGCTGCGCCCGATGGTCTCCTGGGGAACCAACCCCGGCGAATCCGTTCCGCTGGATGGCTTTGTGCCGAGCGGCGCGAGTGCGCAAAGCTTGGCGTACATGGATCTGCAGCCCGGCGTCGCGCTGCGTTCGCTAGCCGTCGACCAAGCCTTCATCGGTTCGTGCACCAACTCGCGCCTTTCCGACTTGCGCGCCGCAGCGGATGTCTTGCGCGGGCGAACCGTGCGCGTGCCGACGATCGTGACGCCGGGTTCGCAAGCCGTCAAGCGTGCCGCCGAGCGCGAGGGGCTGCACGACGTCTTCCAAGATGCCGGCGCGCTCTGGACGCATTCATCGTGCGGTCCGTGCCTGGGAATGTCGATGGGCGTCCTTGCACCAGGCTCGCGCTGCATCTCGTCGTCGAATCGCAACTTCCCGGGACGAATGGGCAGCGGCGGGCGCGTTCATCTCGCTTCGCCGGCCGTGGTTGCGGCGAGCGCCGTGCTCGGCCGCATCGCGTCGCCCGAAGAGTTGGAAGCGAGCGTTGCGGTGGGCGCACGATGATCGTCGAAGGCACCGTCCTGCCGCTGGACCGCGCCAACGTCGATACCGATCAGATCGTTCCGGCGTATTTGTTGACCGGCGTCGAGACGACCGGATTAGGCAAGCACCTGTTTGCGGGGATGCCGGGCGGCCCGGACTTCCTGGCACGTTATGCGGGCGCGTCGATCCTCGTCGCGCGCGAAAATTTCGGCTGCGGCAGCTCGCGCGAGCACGCGGCTTGGGCCCTCAAGGATCGCGGCTTCCACGCCGTCGTTGCTCCGAGTTTTGCGCGCATCTTCTTTGAGAACGCCTACAACAACGGTATCGCTCCGGTCGTCGTCGACGCCGCCGAGGTCGACGCGTTGCTGGCAGCGCCTCGGCTTTCGATCGATCTCGAAGCCGAGCGGCTCACCCGTCCCGACGGCACGGTCCTCGCGTTCGCGCTCGATCCATTGCGCAAGCATTTCTTGCGCTCGGGCGGCTACATGGCATTCATGGCCGAGCGCGTCACCACGGTTCGCGACTGGCTCGAGCGGCGCGCCGTTTAGCTTCGCCCGCTCACCAGATGCGGCAGCGTTTGCCGGGCTCGCGATACATCGGCGTGCCCGGCGCTACGCCGAACGCGGCGTAGAAGGGATCCGCGTCGGAGACGGTGGCGTCGACGCGATAGCGCGACACGGGATGCGGATCGCCGAGCACCTGCGCGCGCTCGGCCAGCGGTCGAATCTTCGAGCGCCAGATCTGCGCAAAGCTGAGGTAAAAACGCTGTTGCGCAGTAAAGCCCGCGATCGGCGCAGCCGGCCGTCCTCCAAGCGATGCTTGCAGCGCGCGAAACGAAAGGGTGATTCCGCCGAGATCGGCCGTCGCTTCGCCGGCGACGAGCCGTCCGTTGAGGTGCAGATCGAGCCCATCGCCGACCGCGTACGCGTTCGCTTGCGCGATGATGCAGCCGACCCGAACGCGGAAGCGGGCTGCGTCGCGGGGCGATATCCACGGCTTGAGGTTACCGTCGCCATCGTAGTCGGTGCCCTGGTCGTCGAAGCCGTGGGTGAGTTCGTGCCCGATCACGGCGCCGATGCCGCCGAAGTTGACCGCGTCGTCGGCGTTCGGATCGAAGAACGGCGGCTGGAGGATCCCCGCCGGCACCACGATCTCGTTCATTGACGGATCGTAGTACGCGTTGACGGTCTGGGGCGTGATGCCCCAGTCGCTGCGATCGGTCGGTTTGCCAATCTTCGCGATTTGGCGCCGGAATTCGAAGCGATTCGCAGCGATCACGTCGGCCAGGTAGTCAGCGCTGCCGACCGTTAGTCGCGTGTAGCGCAACGGATGGTCGGGGTAGCCGACCTTGGAGGTATTGAGCTTGGCAAGCTTCGCCAGCGCATGGGCGCGCGTGACCGGACCCATCCAAGCCAGCGTCTCAAGGTCCTCGTGAAGTTGAGCCTTGATCGAGGCGACCTCGCGCCGCGCCCGCGCGCGGGCTTTGGGCGGAAAGTACGATCGCGCGTACAAGCTTCCGACGGCGAAGCCGAGCGCATTGCTGGTCGCGCGCGTGCAGCTCTCCGAGCGCGGCGGCTCGGAGGTCACGCCGTAATACGCGCGTCGAAAGGCGAGAGCCGCAATCCGGAAGGCCTTCGGTTCGGCTGCGGTGTTTCCAGAGACGGCGTGCCAGCGCAGATAGCTTTTCCAAGAATCCAGCGGCGCGCTCGAAAGCAACGCGTCGAGTGCGGTGAAGAAGCCAGGTTGGCCGACGTCCATCAAGACCGCGTGCGCATTGGAAAGTCCGGTCCCGGCGAAGTAGAGCCGCCAGGCAAAGTGCGGCGATAGCGAGACCACCGCTTCCATCGGCATCGGATGGTAGTTCGCGAGCGGATCGCGCAGGTCGGCAGGTTCTTTCGATGCCTTCGCAAGCGCAGTCTCGAGCGAGAGCACGGCGCGCGTCTCCGCCGCGCCGCGCGCGGCGCTGTCGCCCAGCAGTGCGAAAACGCGCCCGACGTAGGCCGCATAGGCGCGGCGTATCTTGAGCGAGTGCGGATCGCGCTCGAGATAGTCGTCGCGCGTGTCCATCGTCAACCCGCCTTGGCTCAGGCTCGCAATGACGTGGGTTGCGTCCTTGGGATTTTGCTCGGGTCCGAACGAGAAGAGCGGCGAATTTGCAAAGGAGGGGACGAGCGCGAAACTTTCGGCTGCAACCGAAGCGAGTTGCGAAACGGAGCGCAGGGCGGCGATCCGGCGCAGTACCGGGGCAAGCGCGCTCAACCCATTTGCTTCGATCCCTTCGAGGTCGGTGCAGGCGGCGTAGAAATCGCCGACTTTCCGCCGCTCGCTGCCGACGGGAGCCAAGCTCTGATCGGGCGATTCGAGGAGCCGGCGCAGCCGCTCGATCGTGGTGCGATCGGCCTGGTCGAACGAGCCCCATTCGGCGCGGTCGGCTGGAATCGTCGTGCGCGCGAGCCATCCGCCGATCGCGAAGCGGTAGAAATCGACCGATGGAGGGACGGAGCGATCGACGTTGGAGAGATCGAGGCCCGAGCCGCTGCTCGCCGCACCGGACGGCAGGGCGAATCCGATCAGTGCCGCGATACCGGCAAGCATGCGGAGAGTTGAAGCGGCGCGCGATTTCATCGGAACGGGGTCCTCCCTCGACACGGCGCCGGAGCGAGCGCCGAAGTGGGCCTCTTCGCGAGCCGACCCCGCTGTCCGGCCGCCGCTCGCGTCCGAGGCCTCTCGGCGCCGCGGTCGTACTGTCGGAGCGATGGCCTTTCCCGTAACCGTCGACGACATCCGCGACGCGTCCGAGCGCATCGCCGGCTCGATCGTGCGCACCCCGTCGGTGTTCGCTCCGGCACTCTCGGCCAAGAGTGGCGCGCAGGTATGGCTCAAGCTCGAGAGCCGCCAGCGAACGGGCTCCTTCAAGGATCGCGGCGCGGCGAACCGTATGCTGCGGCTCGGCGAAGCCGAGCGCGCGGCCGGCGTCATCGCGATGTCGGCCGGCAATCACGCACAGGCGGTCGCGTACCAGGCGACGCGCTTGGGCATTCCGGCGACGATCGTCATGCCGGTGACCACCCCGTTCACGAAGGTTCGGCGCACCGAACAGTTCGGCGCGAGCATCATCCTGGAGGGGCACAGCCTAGCCGACTGTGCCGAGCGCACGCACGCGCTTGCCGCCGCGCACGGCTTCACGCTCGTCCACCCGTACGACGATGCTGACGTGCTCGCCGGTCAAGGCACCGCGGCGCTCGAATTCCTTTTCGAAGTTCCGCAGCTGGACGTCCTCTTGGTTCCGGTCGGCGGCGGCGGCCTGATCGCCGGCTGCTCGCTGGTCGCCAAAACCGTGTGGCCTGGGATTGAGATCGCCGGCGTCGAGACCGAAGCCTTTCCGTCGCTCGCGCGCATTCGCGCCGGCCTCGAGCCATGGTACGGCGGTCAGACGGTCGCCGAGGGCATCGCCGTCAAGTCCATCGGCCGCCTACCCCTGGCGATCATCGAGAAGCTCGTGGGCGACGTCATCTTGGTCTCCGAGCAGTCCATCGAACACGCGATCCACCTCCTCTTAGAAGAAGAGAAGCTCTTGGCCGAGGGCGCGGGCGCGGCGCCGGTCGCCGCGCTCCTCGATTGCGCCGAGCGCTTCCGCGGACGGCGCGTGGGCATCCTCATCAGCGGTGGGAACATCGATACCGGTCTGCTCGCCAACGTCATCAACCGCGTGCGGCTGCGCGAAGGGCGCGTGGTGCGGATGCGCGTTGAAATCGACGACCGGCCCGGAATCCTGGCCGACGTAGCGCGCCTCATCGGCGAGTGCGGAGCCAACATTCTCGACGTGACGCACCAGCGGCTCTTGTACGACGTGCCGTCCAAGAACGCCGAACTCGACATCACCTTCGAGACCCGCTCGCCGGCCGACCTCGAAACCATCCTCGGCAAACTACACGGCGCGCGCTACGCGACGCGGATCCTCGAGTCGACCGCCCGTAGCGCGGCTACCGAGGCGCCGTCCTGGTAGGCCGCTCGCGCTCGATTGAATCGGCGTAAGAATTGGGAGAGCCCGGTTGACAGGGACGGGCTTGGGGTGGTAGCTTGATGCCCTGATGTCGCGCCGCATGTTTGCCTACTGGTACTGGTTTACGCCACAAAGGATGCTGGTGAGGTAAGCGCGCGCCCCGAACACATTGTGTTTCGCAGCCACCCTCACCAGGGTGGTTTTTTGATGCTTCTTGAGGAGAGTCCCGATGCCGGCCGGATACGAACTTGCCAAACGAATCGACCGTTCGACCGTTGTCGAAGCGGGGGGCGCGCGCTTCGGTGACGGAGGCTTCTCTCTCATCGGCGGACCGTGTTCGATCGAGGGCGCCGATCAAATGGAGCGCGTCGCGACGGCGGTGCGCGATGCGGGTGGTGCGATGCTGCGCGGCGGCGCGTATAAGCCGCGCACCTCGCCGTACGATTTTCAGGGGCTCGGCGACCGCGCGCTGCCGCTGATCGCAGATGCCGCGGAGCACGCCGGGTTGCCGACCGTCGTCGAAGCGCTCGCCGAATCGCAGGTTCCACTGCTGCAAACCTACGTCGACATGATCCAAATCGGTGCGCGCAACATGCAGAACGTTCCGCTGCTGCGCGCGGCGGCGCGTACCGGCATGCCCATCCTCCTCAAGCGCGGACCCGCTGCTACGCTCGACGAATTGCTGTGCGCTGCAGAATACGTTCTCTTGGAAGGCAACGAGCGTGTGGTGCTGTGCGAGCGCGGCATTCGCGGCTTCGATTCGAACACGCGTAACGTGCTCGATCTCGGCGGCGCGCTGCGCTTGAAGGAGCTCTCGCATTTGCCGGTGATCGTGGACCCGTCGCACGCGAGCGGGCGGCGCAGTTTGATCGAGCCGTTGACGCTGGCGGCGGCGGCTGCCGGGCTCGACGGTGCGGTCGTCGAGATGCATCCCGAGCCGGACCGCTCGCGCTCGGATGCTCCACAAGCGATCGACTGCGCGACCTTCGCGCGCATCGCAGCGGGCGTGCGTTCGATTACCGGCGCGCTGCGCGGGGAAGCGAGCCGCTGCTTTAGCGTCCTCTAGATTCGGCGGGGTTTGCCGTAACCGCCTGCGGGTACGATTCGGCTGGCGCTCTCTCGGAAGCGCCGAAAACGAACACCGTCAACAGGAGGAACCCGCCCGTGAGAAAGATTTCCGCCGCCCTCAACGCCGCCGTCTTCGGCGCAAGTCTGGCCTTCGTCGGCCTCGCCGGCGCTACGGCCTTAGCTCAGCAGGCCGGACCCGATACCGCACCGCCTGCGGCGCCGCCGGCTGCTGATGCCGCGCCCTACATCGATTCGCACTGCGGCACGTGGCAGGACGACAACTGGGTACCGAACGGAAACTGCCCGCCGGATACCGATAAGCTGCGCCACGAGCACATCGCCGGAACGATCGTCTTCGTCACCGGTCACCTCGTGACGCTGCAATTGACCGATCGCAAGCTCGTGGTCAACGACCAGCCCGCGCTCGATTCGAACCGCACCGGCAAAGTCGCGGTCGGCCGCCAAGTCGTTGCGCATGGTTACTGGCTCGACGGCACGTTCTTCGCGACGTCGCTCGTCTAAGGCGGGCCGCAACACGTTGCTCGGCCGAGGCCCCGCTGCCAGCGGGGCTTCTTTGCGTTCAAGCCCGAAAGCGCGTTATGGAGCCGGCGGAGCGACGAACGTCAGCCAGTGATCGTAACGTTCGTCGCCCGCATGCACGATGCGGGCGTACGCCTCGCGTAACGCGGTGGTAATCGGACGACGCTGGGGCAAGGGGCGCGCATCGATGGATAGGATGGGAATCACCTCGGCCGCCGTGCCGGTGAAGAACGCCTCATCGGCTTGCCAGAGATCGTCGAGCGCGATCGGGCCGACCGTTGCCGGTATGCCCTCGGCCCCGGCGATCTGCAAGATCGAGTCGCGCGTGATGCCGTATAAAATGTCGGCCGAGGCGTCGTTGGTGCGCAAGGCGGCATCCCTGACGATGAAGATGTTTTCGCCGCTTCCTTCGGAGACCTCGCCCCGCTCGTTGAGCAGAATTGCTTCGTCGAAGCCGCGTGCCACCGCGTCCTGCAGTGCGAGGACCGAGTTGGTGTAGTGTCCGCTCGCCTTGACGGTGGCCGGCAGGGCGCGCGACGAAAACTTTTGGACCGGCGATATGGTCGCACGCGCGCCGGCCGTGCCTTCCATCAACGGAGGAAAACCGAAGACCGCGATGGCTACGTGGGTCGAGCAGTGCGAGCGCGGGGTCAGTGCAATCGTCTCGTCGCCGAAGTATGCCAGCGGCCGGATATATGCGTCGCGCAAACCGCTGGCACGCACCGTCTCGACGATGGCCGCGCGCAGCCGATCGAGCGAGTACCCGGGCTCCAGGCCGTAGTGCGCGGCCGACGCGAAGAACCGCAGTAAGTGATCGCCGAGGCGGAAGATCGCTATACCGCGCGGCGTGTCGTAAGCGCGAATGCCCTCGAAGACGGCGGTTCCGTAGTGAAGCCCGTGTGCGAGAACCGGGGCGTGTGCTGCCTCGGCCGACGTCGCTTTCCCGTCGATCCAATACGTTGCCCGGGGCGGAGCGCTCATACCGTTTCGTTCGCGCGCGGCCGCTGCCGGAAAGCGAGCGAAATGCGTGCGCCGACCGGTTCGCGCGCCTTGGGGATGCCGTGCTCCCAATGTTCCTGCGCCGCGCCCGCCATCAGCAAGAGGCTTCCCGCCTCGAGCGCGAGCTTGATTGCGCGCCGGGGCCGCGCCTTGCTTTGAATGCGCATCACACGTGTCTCCCCCAAGCTCAAGAGAGCGACCGGCGAACGCGGCAGCAGCTCGGCCGTACGATCGTTGTGCATCGCGACGCTGTCGTTGCCGTCACGGTAGAAGTTGAGGCCGACCGAATTGAAGCGCAGCCCCATGCGTGCCTCCACCAGCTGCTTGGCTGCCGCGATCGCGGGCGGCAAGGGTCCGGTGCAGTCGAACCCGGCGGTAAGACGGGGCACATCGACCATGCGATCGTACATCGGACGACGTTCGTGCTGCCATTCTATCCCGTCGCGCAGAGCTGCAAACCAAGCGGCGCACTCGGGCGCGGGGACGAGTTCGGGCTGGTAGACGATCCGCCCGCTCGCGTCGTCGACGAGCGTTCTAGCGGCTGAGGGCGCCGGTCCAATGAGCGAGAGTTGCTCCATCGCTACAGCGCGACCACCCCGCGCCCGGGCGAAGTTGCGCCGGGCGCTTCGGGCCGGCCTAGCTGTCGCCGTTGACCGGCAGGACGGCGCTAACCGTACAGCCTTGCCCGAGTTTCGTCGAGACGTCCAGGCCCAGAGCGATGCGCGAAACGAGGAACAGGCCCCGGCCCGTCTCGCGGTCAGCGGCGGGAAGCGAAGGTGTGAGACTGAAGCCTTGACCGCGATCGCAGACGCGCAGCACCGGATGTGTGCCGCCCCAGTCAAGTTCGACGAGCAGCGCGCCGCGCGGCGCATGCCGTACCGCGTTGCCTACCAGCTCGCCGAAGATGAGCGCGCTTGCCTCCAGACTCGTTTCCGCGACCGAGCGAGCGCGGAGCGCTTCAACGAAAGCCCGCCTCGCGCGCTGCGCCGCAATCGGGGCCGCGGCGTCGAATCGCCACTGCTCCTTCCGGTTTTCCTCCACTCGTCTCGTCGCCACTGGCCGGTACCCCGCTCGGCGCGAGTCCGTTCCCGAATGTCGTCCCGCAGTTCGCGTCCTCATGAAGCGCATCTACCATTCGCCGCTCGGTGGTAAACCAGCACCCGCGGGGGAGGCGCGTTCGAGGCCTCGCTCGCCCGGGTCAGCCTCAAGCGCCTGCAAGGTGGCATCGCGAAAGCGCGGCCAGGTGTTTGCAGCGATCGCGTCTCGAGCCTCGGCGGTCAAGCTCACGAGCGCACTCAAGTTGTGATAGGAGAGCAGTCGGGGGCCCAGCATCTCGCCCGAGCGGAACAGATGTGCCAGGTAGGCACACGTGAACGAGCCGCAGGTGGCGCACCCGCAGGACTCGTCGAGCGGGCGCGCGTCGCGCACGTACGCCGCATTGCGGATGTGGAACTCGCCGGTCCGGGTAATCGCCCGCCCGTTTCGCCCGCAGCGGGTGGGATACACGCAGTCGAACAGGTCGACCCCGCAATCGATCGCTTCCACGATGTCACGAACGGTTCCGATCCCCATCAAGTAGCGCGGGCGGTCGGCCGGCAAGAGATCGGCCGTGAAGCGCGCCACGCGGTACAAGTCCGCCCGCGGCTCGCCGACCGATAGGCCGCCGATCGCATATCCCGGCAAATCGAGCGCGACGAGCTCGACGGCGCTTCGCGCGCGCGCCTGCACGTCGAGGCCGCCCTGGACGATCGCGAAGAGCAACGTTTCGGCGCGCGTCCGGGCACCGGCCGAGCGCTTCGCCCAAAGGCTCGTCAGCCGCACCGACTGCTCGATGTCGCGCGCAGCAGCGGGCAGCTTCACGCACACGTCCAGCGTCATCGCGATGTCGACGCCGAGCGATTCCGCAAATGCGACGACTGCCTCGGGCGTGAAACGCTGCTCGCTCCCGTCGAGATGTGAGCGAAAGCTGACACCCTCGCTGTCGAGCGTCCGGCGTGATTCCAAGCTGAAGACTTGGAACCCGCCGCTGTCGGTGAGGATCGGTTTCGACCAGCCCATAAAGGCGTGAAGGCCGCCCATCTCGAGCAGCGTCTCGCGACCCGGGCGCAACCACAAATGGTAGGTGTTAGCCAGAACGATCTGGGCGCCGATCTCGACGAGATCGCGCGGAGTGAGGCCCTTGACCGTTGCGGCGGTGCCGACGGGCATGAACGCCGGTGTCTCGACGATCCCGTGAGCGAGCGCCAGGCTCGCGCGACGCGCCGCACCGCTCGTGGCGTGCAGCGTGAAGGCGCCGTTCACGAACGGAGCGCGTCGCGCGCGCGCACGTACTCCTGGGGAGGCGGCGCTTCAAAGACCAGCATTTCGCCCGTCAGCGGATGTGCGAAGGCAAGCCGCCACGCATGCAGGGCCTGGCCCGGAAGCGCGACGCGTGCGTCGCGCTTCCCATACAGCGAGTCGTTGATGAGCGGGTGCCCGAAGGCCGCCATGTGAACGCGAATCTGATGCGTCCGCCCCGTCTCGAGCTTGAACAGTAGCTCGCTTGCGCCGGCGAGCGCCTCGCGCAGTTCGTAGTGGGTCACCGCCGGCTTCCCTTCGGCGCGAACTGCGAACTTGAGGCGATTGTTGATATCTCGCCCGATCGCCCCCTGGATCGTTCCTTTGGGATGTTCGGGGACTCCCGCGACCAAGCCCAGATACTCGCGCAGGATCAAGCGCCGCATCATCGCTTTGCCCAGGCGCCGGAGCGCAAGCTCCGTCTTTGCGACCACGAGCAGGCCGGAGGTATCGCGATCGAGACGGTGCACCAGGCCCGGGCGAAGCGGATCGCCCGGCAGTGCCCCGGCGTGAGCCAGCAGCGCGTTGACGAGCGTTCCCTGGCGCGAACCGTGCGCGGGGTGCGAGACCATTCCGGCGGCTTTGTGCACCACGACGATCGCATCGTCCTCGAAGACGACGTCGATTGGAATTGCTTGCGCGTGCGCCTCGAGTAGCACGGGCGCTGGGACGAGGAACTCGAGCAGGTCGCCTTCTTCAAGCGTTGCGCTCGGCTTAGGCACGTCGCCATTGAGCAATACGCGGTGCTGGTCGATTGCGGCCGCGACGCGCGAACGCGAAGCGCCGGCTAGCCGCGCGACGGTGACGTCGGTGCGCGCTCCGGCTTCTTCGGCGGTGACCGTGTGCCGGTTCAGGTGCCCGTCGATTTCGCTCGTGCGCCGGCTCGTTCGCGTCCGATCGTCGAAAGCACCAGGAGCGCGACGCCGATCGTAATGCACGAATCGGCGACGTTAAAGACCGGCCACCAACGAAGATCGATGAAGTCGACCACGTAGCCGTAGTGGAAGCGGTCGACGATATTGCCGACGGCGCCGCCGACGATTGCGCCAAAGGCCAGGCGCACGAGCGGCGAGCGAGCGGCGACATCGCGGAATGCGTACCAGAACAGCGCCAGCACCGCCAGTGCCATGCTCACCAAGAGCCACGGTTGCGTTCCAAAGAGTCCGAACGCCCCCGCCCGGTTCTGCACGAACGTCCAGTACAAAACGTGCCGGATGAACATGCGGCTTTCGCCGCTTGCGAAGGTCGAGACCACGATGTGCTTGGTCAGTTGGTCGAGCGCGAGCACGGCGGCGGCCGCGAGCCAAAAGATCACAGGCTCGGCGGCTTCACATACTGGTAAAAGAAGCCCGCAATCCGCGTGAACTGATCGGTCGCAACGACCAGACCCGTCGCCACGAGAATGCCGCCCGAAGCGGTCTCGATTGCGGGCAGAAACCGCTTGATCCGGTTGAGCGCTCCGAGCGACTGGGTGATCGCTGCAGCGACGATGAGAAACGGCACGGCGAGACCAGCCGAGTAGCCGAGCAGCAAGTACGTCGCCTCGCCGATCTTTTCTTGCGACGCCTTGAGGATGATCAGCGAAAGGATCGGGCCGATGCAGGGCGACCACCCGGCCGCAAAGCCGAGGCCGATCAGAAACGAGACGGCTAGCGAGGGCCGCGTCGAGCGAAGGTGCAAGCGCTTGTCCATCATGAGCAGCGGAATCTTGAGGACGCCCATCATGTGCAGGCCGAACACGATGATGATCAGGCCGCCCACGATTTCCACGAGGCGCCGGTGGTCGGTGAAGACGCCGCCGACGGCGCTCGCCGAAAGCCCGATCAGCACGAAGATCACGGTGAATCCGCTGATGAAGGCGAGCGAGTGGGCGATCGTGCGAAGTTTGGCGGCCGCCGAATCCTGGGTCTTGAGGTCTTCGAGGCTCGTGCCCGTCAAGAACGAGAGATAGGACGGCACGAGCGGCAAGACGCAGGGCGAGACGAAGGACGCCAGGCCCGCCAGGAAAGCGACGAAAAGGTTCACTTGGGTGTGCATGGGCGACCCTCATCTTACGACCGGTTCCCGCTGCAGGCCTGTGAGCCGGCCGCGCCGCGGCGCCCGCTGCCGGCAGGGTCCGGTAGCCGCTGGTCGCAAGCTCCGCAGTCGTGCAGCACTGGTTCAGCTATCCGAATATCGACCCGGTGGCGTTCCGCATTGGGCCGCTGGCGGTCCATTGGTACGGCCTCTCGTACCTGATCGGCTTTCTCTGCGTCGGTGCGTGGCTGGCGCGCCCCGAAGGTCGCCGTCGCCTCGGCCTGACGGTCGAAGGCGTGCAAGACTTCCTGTTTTATGCGCTGGTCGGCGTGCTGGTCGGCGGCCGGTTGTTCTTCGTGATTGCCGACATCGTCACCAAGCACGATGCCTCGCTCTACTTCGGCGATGCGCCGCGCAGCTGGCTCAACCTCATCGCCGTTTGGAACGGCGGCATGGGGTTCTTCGGCGGCCTGATCGGCGTGCTCGTGGCCATGCTGCTCTTCGTCCGCCGCCATCCGCAAGTCCGTTTCAGCGTGCTGGCCGACGAAGTGGCCGTGATGTTGCCGATCGGCATCGCGCTGACGCGCGTCGTCAACTTCATCAACGACGAGCTGTGGGGAAACGTCTGCGTTCCCGACCACCCCTGGTGCATCAAGTTCCCCAACGTCGACGGCTATCGCTATCCCTCGCAGATTTTCGAAGCGATCCTCGACATCGCGGTGTTGCCGATCGTGTACTTCATCTACCGGCGCCGTCCGCCGGACGGGGTCGTCGCCTGGTCGTGGTTCACGTGCTATGGGATCACGCGGTCGGTCGCGGAGATTTGGCGCCAAACCGATCTTTCGGTCGGTCCGTTCACCGGCGGCCAGTTGCTTGCGTTGCCGATGATTGCGGTGGGCCTGACGCTGGTCGTTCTGTGCATGCGTCGAGGAAGGCGCACCGACGTTGCGCCGGTCGTGCCGGCGCAACGGACCGTGGGTATCGCCTGAGCGACCGGCACGGCGCGAGCGCATAGGGAAAAAATGCTTGCCGCCGGAAGTGAACCTTCCCATGAAGCTCGAGGTCGGAGTTCTGCCTGAAGGCGCTCCGAATTCGCTCGCGGGACGCATTGCGGGGATGCGCGAGAAGATTGCCGGCGCCGCGCGAAAGCATGGCCGCGACCCGTCGTCGATTCGTTTGGTCGGCGTCACGAAAGAGCAACCGCGCGAGCTCGTGCTCAACGCAATCGAAGCCGGCCTCGGCGATATCGGTGAAAACTACCTGCAAGAGGCACGCCCGAAGTACGCTGACCTGATGGCCTGCAAACACTTCCTCGGGCACGTGCAGACCAACAAAGCGCGGGCCATCGTCGAGGTTTTCGACGTCGTTCAGTCCATCGATCGCCTCGAGGCGGGGCGCGCCATCGGCCGGGCTTCCCGCACGCTCGGCAAGCGGATGCGGGCACTGGTCCAAATCAACATCTCGCCCTCCGAACGATTCGGCCTCGATCCCGCGGCCGCTCCTGCATTCGCGGCGCTGCTGCGCGAAGAAGAGGGACTCGACATCGACGGCGTGATGGCGATCGGACCGAACACGTCGGACCGCGGGGTCATCCGGCGGGCGTTCGAACAGGCGGCTCGCACGTTCGAGCGCGTCGGCGGCGCGATCCTCTCGATCGGCATGTCGGACGACTATGAGGAAGCGATCGCCTGCGGTTCGACGATGGTGCGCATCGGAACGGCAATCTTCGGAGTTCGAGGTTACCACAGTGAGTGAAAACGTGACCGGCGACGACGCGCTCGAACCGCGGCAGGGAGGTAGTATGGGCGTCCTACATCGGATCGGCTCTTTCTTCTCGCTCCGCGAGGACGAAGGCGGGGACTTCTATGAAGACGACGTGCCCGCTTCAAAGCGCAATGTCGTCGCTCTTTCGTCCCGCGACTCGCGGTCGGGGCGCGCCGGTGCGGAGGTCGGCGTCTTCGTTCCGCGCGCGTTCGGTGACGTGACGCACGTCGCGGATGCCCTGCGCAACCGTCAGGTCGTGATCGTGAACCTGCAGAGCGTCGACCGTGCGCTGTTGCAGCGGATCGTCGACTTTACGTCGGGCGTCGCTTACACGCTCGACGGCAAGATCCAAAAACTCGCCGAGGGCATCTACCTCGTCGTTCCGCCGGGTATCACCGTTAATTCGGCGGGTATTCGGGAGTCGCTCGGCGGAGACTCAATGCTCGACTTCATGATGAACCGTTGATGAAGGCACTGCATATGAACAAGATCACCGTAATCGACATCCAGCACAAGACGTTCAAGCGCAAGCTGCAGGGCTACGATCCCGCCGACGTCGACCAGTTTCTCGACGAGCTCATCGAGACGCTCGAAGATGAAGCGCAACATCGCGCCGCGCTGGAAGCGGATATCTCCGATCTTCGCGAACGGATCAGCCACTTCAAGGCGATGGAGGAGTCGCTCCAACACACGCTGCTGCTCGCCCAGCGCACCGCCGATGAGGTCAAGGCTTCCGCCCACAAAGAGGCCGACCTGATTCGGGCCGAGGCGCGGCTGTCGGTCGAAAAGGAGATCGCAAGCTACAGCGACCGCGCCAATGACGCGCGCCGCGAAAGCCAGCGCGCGGTCGAGACCGCCGAGCAGGCCAAAAGCGAGCTGCGCAGCCTCTTGATGACCCACCTCGCACTGCTCGATCGACCCGACGTGCAGCCGCCCGCGCCAACCCCGGCTCCGCTGCAAACGGCCTTCGAGACGCCGGAACGTTCCGCCACTGAACTGCCGTTCGCGACGCAACCGGCGTTCGCTAACGGTTCGGCTGCCGCGCTCGTCGAGCACTGAGGCCGATCGCGATGGCTCGTTCGGTCGTTGCACCATCGGTGCAGCCCCGAGTCTTCCCGGCCGGCCGCGCTTTGCTTCTACTCGCGATCGGTGCCTCACAAATGGCCGGCCGGCGCTTCTCGATCGAAGGGCGGCGCGTGCAAGCGGTCCGCTTCGGGCGCTTGGCGCTCGCAATCGGTTACGTCGACGCCGCGCAATTCGGTCCCGAAGAGCTGGCTCGCAACCGCGAGCAGGTCGCTTGGTTGCGAACGGAGGCCCGGCTTCACGAACGCGCCGTGGAGCGTGCTGCCGTTCTCGGCCCGGTTCTCCCCGCGCGGCTACTGAGCGTCCACCCAACGCTCGGCGCACTGGAGGCCTACGCGAAGGAACAGTACGCGCGCTGGTCTCGTGCGTTGACGCGGCTCGGCACTCGCCGCGAGTACGCGGTCCATCTGTTTCGGGGCCCGCACGCTCCGCCCGGCAGTGAATCGTATCTCTTTCGCGTCAGCGCCCGGGCGACGCGCGGCGGGCGCGCTGCCGTGCCCCGCGTCGATTCCCCGGTCGCCGAAGAGTTGTCAAAGCTCCAACGCGCCTGCAGCGAAGGCCCGTCGGCGACGCGGCGCGTTGCCGCCGACGTTCGCCGCGGAGAGTTATTCGCGTCGGCGCTGCTGCTCGACCAAGCGCAGAGCGCGAGCCTGAAAACGACCCTCCAGGGGCTTTCGACCGCAGGCGGGGCGCTCGGGTTGACCTACTATCTCGAGGGCCCGCGCGCGCCGTTCAGCTTCTTTTAGGGTTCGGCTAGGTTCGGCGCAAAGCGTTGATCGCAGCCGCTCTTTCGTAAGCGCGTGACGGTTGCAATTCTTCCGGGCGACGGCATCGGTCCCGAGGTTACGGCTGCGGGCCTCGCCGTCTTGCGAGCGGTTCGCCCGGAGCTGACCTACGAGCACGGCCTGGTCGGCGCGGCCGCGCTCGACTCGTATGGCTCGCCGTATCCTTCGCAGACCGCCGCGTTGTGCAGGCGTAGCGCTGCGATCCTCTTCGGTGCGGTCGGCGATCCGCGTTACGACGGCGCACGCGGCGAGCTGCGTCCCGAAGTCGCGATTCTGCGCTTGCGCAAGGAATTCGATCTGTTCGCGAACCTCCGGCCGGTCAAGACGATCGCCGGGCTGGAAGCCGCCTCTAGCCTGCGACCCGAGGTCGTGCGCGGGCTCGATCTGATCGTCGTGCGCGAGACGACCTCCGGATTGTACTTCGGAACGCCGAAGCAGACGACGTTCGAGGACGGCATCGAAGTCGCGGTCGATACCCTCGTGTACCGCGCGCCGGAAGTCGAGCGCGTCGCGCAGGTTGCGTTCGCGCTGGCGCGTGAACGGCGCGGGCGCGTGACCTCTGTCGACAAGCACAACGTCCTCGAAACCGGGCGCCTCTGGCGCCGTATCGTCACGCAGGTCGCTACCCAGTATCCCGACGTCGCTCTCGACCATCTCTTAGTCGACAATGCCGCGATGCAGCTCGTGCGCGATCCCAAACGCTTCGACGTCATCCTCACCGAGAACACCTTTGGGGACATCTTGAGCGACCAAGCCGGAATGCTCACGGGATCGCTCGGCAACCTACCCAGCGCCACGCTCGGCGCGCAGGCGCCGGGGACCACAGGGCCGCGCTTTGGTTTGTACGAGCCGATCAGCGGCAGCGCCCCCGACATTGCCGGGAAGGGGATCGCAAACCCCATCGCTGCGATCCTCTCCGCAGCGCTGCTGTGCCGCTACAGCCTCGCCGACGAAACGAGCGCTGCACGAATCGAGTCAGCGGTCACCGCCGCGGTCGCGTTAGGCGCGCGCACCAGGGATCTCGTGCGCGACGACGCGCCCTTCTTGGGCACCAGCGCCTTCACCGAGCGCGTCCTCGCGCGGCTCTAAAGCGAGGTGGTACTGACGCCGGAGCTATTGCTCCTCGTGGCTGCCGGCGGCGTCGGGGTTCTGCATACGGTCGTTCCCGATCATTGGGTGCCGATCGCGTTGATCGCACGTCAGCAACGCTGGACGCGTGCCCAGACGGCGCGGCGGGCTCTGATCGCCGGTTTCGGTCACGTCGCTTCGACACTGGTGCTCGGCCTCGGGCTCTGGCTTGCGGGCGTCGCTTTCGCGGACCGCTTGGGCCACGTCGTATCCTACGTTTCCAGCGCGGCGCTTGTGGCTTTCGGCGGATGGGTCGCGCTCGGCGCTCTGCGCGAGCTGGGCGCAAATCATGAAAGCGTACAAAGCGAGTTGCTCGAAGAGCGCCGCAAACGTTCGCTGCGTACTAGTCTGCTGCTGATTCTCGGTTCGTCGCCGATGGTCGAAGGCATTCCGTTGTTTCTCGCCGCTGCAAAATATGGAGTGGCTCTGTTGGCCCTCATGGCATCTTTGCTCGGCGTTGCTACCATGGCAACTTACGTGGTTCTTTGCGTTTCCTCCGCAGCCGGACTGCGCCGAATGCGTTTCGGCGCGCTCGAGCGATACGGTGAGGTTTTCAGCGGCGCCCTGATCGCGCTCATCGGAGCCGCCTTTCTTTTTTGGCCGGCGATCTAGCCGACGGCGCTTGCCCTGCCGGCGCTTAGCGCCTGGACCCCCCTAGCAGGTTTCCGCTACCGACAATCCGGCGCACCGCTCGCGCGACGCGCGGACGTCGCAACTTGGTAATTGGCCGGTCATCGCTGCACGATAGGCTCGAGCGATGGATGGCATTGCACTCATGGCGACGGCGATGCGGGCCGCGCAGGAGCGGCTCGACGTTTCCGCGGCCAATCTGGCGAACGTCTCGAGCAACGGGTTTCACAAGCGCCTGACCCGCGCTCGGCTGACTGCGGGCGGATTGGAAACCGAAACCTCGCTCGATCCCGCGCAAGGCCCGCTGCGTCGCACCGGGCGCGCATTCGATCTCGCGGTCGCGGGCGCCGGCACGTTCTCCGTGCGCGAGCATGACGGGCGCGTCGCGGCCGAGCGGTCGGGTTCGTTCTTTCGCGACGCTGCGGGGCATCTCAACGACGAGCGCGGGCGAACGTTGCTCGGCCAGCACGGGCCGCTTGCGGTTGGAGCCGGCGCTACGATCGACCCGAGCGGCGTCGTTCACGACGGCGGCGCCGTCGCCGGGCGCATGGAGATGAGCGCCGGCGCTTCGCTCGCCAGCGGCTTTCTCGAAGGTTCGAACGTCGACGCCGTGCACGAGATGATCGACGTGCTCGACGCGCAGCGCGCCTTCGAGACGGCGCAGAAAGCGCTCGGGGCAATCGATGAGACGCGCAACAAGGACGCAAACGACGTCGCGCGGGTGCGTTCGTGAACCGCGCGATGTATGCGGCGGCCAGCGGCATGGCGGCTGCGCAGCAAACGCTCGACGTCGTCGCAGACAACCTTGCCAACGCCGACGTCACGGGTTTCAAGAGCGACGTTGCGGCCTTTGCGGCGCTGGGAGGGAACGCGTCGCTCGGCACGACGGAGATCGGAACGCACCTGCTTTTCACGCAGGGCAAGCTCGTCAGGACGGGCGGACCGTTCGACGTTGCGATCGATGGTGCGGGCTTCTTTCAAGTCGAGCGCGGCGGTTGCCGCGCGTTCACCCGCGCCGGCGCGTTCTCGCGCGCCCGCGACGGGTCGCTGCAGGATGCCGATGGTTGGAAGCTTGACGGCGTGCGCATTCCCGAAGCGGCCACGCGCGTCGACGTCGCGGCCGACGGGCGCGTTACCGTCGAAGTCGCCGCAAAACCGCGTAGCGCGGGCAGGATCCAGCTGGTCGCGTTCGTCGCGCCCGAACACCTGCGTCAGGTCGACTCGGCAATTTTCGCCGCGACCGAAGCGAGCGGAGCGCCACATACGATCCCCGCCGGTGGGGACCGTCAGCCAAAGATCGCGTTCGGCACGCTTGAAAAATCAAACGTGTCCATCGTCGAGTCGATGATGGCGATCTTAGCCGCGCAGCGCGCCTACGAAGCCAACGCAAAGGGAGTGCAGGCCGCAGATGAGATGCTGCGCATCGCCAATAACATCCACCGCGGGTGACTTCGCGCCGCCCGCAGCGGACGTGCGCGGCGTCGCAACGGAGTTTGAGGCGCTGCTGCTCGCGCAGGCCCTGCGACCCCTCGCCAAGCCGATGGGATTCTACGGCGACCTAGTGGTAGCGGAGGCCGCGCACAGCGTGGCCGCAGCGCAAAGCGGCGGTCTCGCGCTCGAGCTGGAGCGAATCGCGCGGGAGCGAGCTTGAGCCGGCTGCAGTCCGACGCGCCGGCCGAAGGTGCGCGCGAAGCGACCATCCGCGCCTCCTTTCCACTCGTGCGCGCCGTTGCTCGACGCGTGTTGCGCGTCGTGCCGGCCGCCGATCTCGACGACCTCGTCGGTGACGGATCGATCGGCTTGATTCGCGCCGTCGACACGTTCGATCCCGCACGCGGAACCGCGCTCGAAAGCTACGCGCGGCGGCTGATCTTGGGGGCGATGCTGAACGGCCTGCGCCGTCTCGATCCCGTTTCGGAGCGCGCGCGCCGGACGCTTCGCGTCGCCGAACAACGCCGCTACGAGCTGGCTCAGGAATGCGGAACGCTGCCGCCGATCGCCGAACTCGAGCGCGCGGACGAGCGGCTTCGTCGAGCGCGCACCTCCGCACACCGGCTGAGCGCCCTGTCGCTCGATGCGCCGCTCCCGCACGACGGTGCGGTCCTTGTCGACTGGGGCACCGATCCGGCCCGTCGCGCCGACGAACGAGATAAGCAACGGCGTCTGCGCGAAGCGCTGGCCCTGCTGCCCGAGCGCCAGCGCCGCATCCTGGCTTGGCACTACTACGAAGACCTCTCTCTCCACGCGATCGGCGCGCGCATGAAGGTCTCGGCTCAGCGCGTTTCGCAACTGCACCGCAGCGCGCTCGCGCGCTTGCGCGTGGCGTTGCCCGGCTTGTGAGTACGCGAGCCGTCGATGCAGATGCATCGAATCCGGCCTCGCCGCTCGCTGCTGCGGTCACGCCGCCGCTCGCACCGATCGCGATCGATCCCGATCTCGAGCTCGCGAGCGATCTTCCGCGCGATCACCCGGCCTGGATGCGCGACACGCTTTCGGTTTCGCAGCGTGCGCGCTCGCTGCTCGAGCGGCTGCGTCCCAGCGTCGTCAAGGTCGTGCGTTTCTGGGAGCACCGGGTGCGCTCGATCGTCGTCGGCGGACGCCGCCTCAGCGTCGACTTCTCGGGCTCCTACCGCTTGGACTAGGATCGGCGCGAAGCTTCGAGCTCGCGCCGGATCGCCGCGAGCATTCGCTTCGCGGCACGATCCCAGGAAAAAAATGCAGCCCGCCGGCTGGCCCCGGCGGCGAGCCGCTCGCGCAACTGCGTGTCCGTTAGCACGCGCAGGATTTCTTCCGCCATCGCTTCCACGGCGACGACCGAGCCGCTCACCCCGTCGACCACCGCGACGCGCAATCCCGGCGAGTCGGCTACGACCGCGGGCGTGCCGCAGGCGTTTGCCTCGATCACGGTAATGCCCCAACCCTCCATCGACGAGGGGTGCGCTAGAACCCAGGCTTCACGCAGAAGGCGCGCCTTCGTCCCTTCGTCGACGAAGCCCGCGAATTCGATGCTGCGCCCCAGGCCGAATTCGCTCGTCAGGCGCTCGAGCTTGGGACGCTGGTCGCCGTCGCCAGCGACGATCAGTTTGGCCTCCGGCACATCGTTGAGGATCGCCGGCATCGCACGCACTAGTGCATCCACCCGCTTGTATTCCTTGAGACGGCCGAGGTACAGGATCGTGGGCGTGCTCGATTTGCAGCCCGGCCGGAGGTTTTCGTCGACGCCGCTGTACACGATCGGGATATTGCGCGAGCTGATCCGGTGCTGCTCCATCTCTTCGCGGCTCGTCGGCGAGATCGTAACGAAGGTCGAGTCGCGGTAAAGGAACGGCATCAATCGCAATTCGAGCCAGATGAAGAGACGCGAGAGCGGCCAACGCAAGTTCTCTTCGAACACGCGGCGGTGAATGTGGTAGACGACGCACACCTTCGGAATCGATGAAAACAGAGGACTGAAGAACGGGATGCCGTTTTCGCTGTCGACGATAACATCGAAACCTCCCCGCAAGCGGAGCAGATAGTAGAGCGGGATCAGGGCATAGACGGTGGCCCGTCCGCCGACGCGGTGAATCTCGATGCCCTCGATCTCGTCGCGAGCCGAGCCGTGCGGGAAGCCGGCGGTCAACCAGCTGACGCGATGCCCCAGCCGCACCCAGCGTCGCGCGAGCTCGAACAGATACGTTTCTGCGCCGCCCGCTTGGGGGTGCTTGGGGTCGCGCCAGTTCAGGATCAGCACGCGAAGCGGACGGCCCGTCGCCGCCACGTCGGCGTCGCTCATCGATCCGGCGCGTCGCGGTTTTTGTGCGGCAAGCGGGCGAGTACGCCTTCGACGAGCTGCGCGATGCGCTCGGCGCCGTCGCGCGCCGCGGCCAGCACGTCGCTATGCGAAACGTCGTGATCGGCGCCGATGAGGTTGCTGATCAGGCTGATTCCGAGCACGTCCATGGCAAGGGCACGAGCCTCGATCGCTTCGAGTACGGTCGACATCCCGACGGCGTCGGCGCCGAGAACGCGCAACGCCCGCGCTTCGGCCGGCGTTTCATACGCCGGCCCGCGCACCCCGGCATACACGCCTTCGTGCAGCACGAGGTTGCCGCAGCTCGTCTGCGCGAGCGCGCGAAGCCGGTGCGTGTAGACCTCGCTCAGGCTCAGGAATGGATCGCGCTTGCCTTCGGGACCGAGCGGCGTCGCGCCGGTCAGGTTGAGATGGTCGGCGATCAGCATCAAGTCGCCGCGGGCGTACTGCGCGTTCAATCCGCCGGCGGCGTTGGTGAGAACGATCGTGCCTGCGCCGGACGCGGCGGCGACACGCACGGGATACGTCACCTCGTCCCCCGCAAAGCCTTGATACAGGTGTGCCCGGCCGGCGAAGACTGCGACGCGTTTGCCGCTCCAGAGTCCGCACAGCACGTAGCCGGGATGCCCGGCTAGCTTAGCTTGCGGCGCTCCGGGAAGCTTCTTGTACGCGATCGTCTTGCCGTCGACACGCTCGCGCAGTCCCTGCGCAAGCCCACTGCCCAGCACGATCGCCGCTTCGATCGAACCGCCCGCGCGCTGCCGCACGAGTTCGGCCGCGACGGCGAGCTTGCCGTTAATCGGTGATTGAGCCCGCGGTCAGCGGCACCAGCAAATCGTTTCCCGTCATGGCAGCCGGCGCTTCCAAACCGAGGAGCGGGAGAAGAGTGGGTGCGACGTCGGCCAGCCGCCCATCGCTGCGGAAGCGTCCGGCCGGGGCGCGCGAAACGAGCACGATCGGCACGGGATTGGTCGTGTGGGCCGTGAGCGGCAGCCCGTCTTTATCGAGCTTGCTTTCCGCGTTGCCGTGGTCTGCGGTGATCGCAAGCAGTCCGTCCGCATCGAGAATCGCTTGCTCGAGACGGCCCAACGCCACGTCGAGCGTCTCGCAGGCGGAGATGGTTGCCTCGAGGACTCCCGTGTGCCCGACCATATCGGCATTTGCGTAGTTCATGACGATGAAATCGTGCGCGCGGCCGGCGATGTCTTCTAGCGCCACCGTCGTGATCTCGGCCGCGCGCATCTCGGGCGCTTCGTCGTAGGTCGCGACCGTCCGGTTCGAGGGAATGAGGATCCGGTCTTCGTTTTCGAACACCTCTTCGCGACCGCCGTTGAAAAAGTAGGTCACGTGCGCGTACTTTTCGGTCTCGGCCAAGCGAAGCTGGCGTAACCCGCTGCGTGCGACGATCTCGCCGAACGTGTCGCTCTGCGGGCGGGGTCCGAACAGCACCGGGTTCGGAAAATCTTCCTCGTATCGCGTCATCGTCGCGAAGGTAAGGTTCGCGTAGCGATGGACGGGGAACTCTTTGAAGCCGGCTTTTGAAAACGCCAGCGTCAACTCGCGTGCCCGGTCCGGCCGGAAGTTGAAGAAGATCGCGGCGTCGCCGTCGCGCAGCGGGCGCGGCTCGCCGACGAGCGTGGGCACGATGAATTCATCGGTTTCACCGCGGGCATAAGCAGCTTCGAGCGCCTCGCTCGCGCTCGGGTACGCGTGCTCGGCTTCGGCATCGGCGAGCGCGCGATAGGCCCGTTCGGTCCGGTCCCACCGGTGGTCGCGATCCATGGCGAAGTAGCGCCCCGTCAGGCTCGCGATCGCTCCGCCGGCGCCGGCCTTCGCCAGGTGCGTTTCCAACGCGTCGAGGTACGTTTGCAGCGATGAGGGCGGGACGTCGCGCCCGTCACCGAAGGGGTGAACGGCAAGCGTGACTCCGGCCGCGACGGCCGCATCGATGAGCGCAAAGAGGTGCTCGATCGAGCTATGCACCTGTCCGTCGGAAAGGAGGCCCATCAGGTGTAGGCGCCCGCAGTTCGCTCTGGCGTGATCGAGGCACGCAAGCAGCACCGGGTTGCGCGCGAAAGATCCGTCGCGCAACGAATCATCGATAACGACGACGCCTTGCGGAACGACGCGGCCGCTGCCGATGTTGATGTGCCCAACCTCGCTGTTTCCGATAACGCCTTTGGGCAAGCCGACCTCCTCGCCGCTTGCCGCAAGCAGCGCGTGCGGATAGGTCAGCCAGATGCGCCGCCAGTTAGGCAGGTCGGCGGCCGCGATCGCGTTGCCGTACGTCTCGTTACGGTAGCCCCATCCGTCGAGGATCGCGAGCACGAGCGGCCCCGTGCGCACGCGCCGCTCAGGCATGGGCGTACGCCGCCTCGACGATCGGCACGAACGTCGCAGCGGCGAGGCTCGCGCCGCCGATCAAGCCGCCGTCGATGTTCGGCTGGGCCATGAGTGCGGCAGCATTCTGCGCCTTCATGCTGCCGCCGTACAGCAAGCGCGCGTCCTCCAAGCCGTCGACCGCCCGGCGAATGTGCGCGATCACCGCGTCTGCGCTCTCAGGTTCCTCAAAGTGGCCGCTGCCGATCGCCCAAATCGGTTCGTAGGCGACCACGCACGATGCAACCTCGCGGGCTCCCAATCCGGCGAAGGCCGCCCGCACCTGCATCGTCACCTTTTCCAGCGTGAGCCCTTCCTCGTGCTCGCTCGCCGTTTCACCGACGGCCACGATCGGCGTCATGCCGTGGCGTAGCGCCGAGCGCGTCTTTCGCCCGACGGCCTCGTCGGTTTCGCCGTCGTAAGCGCGCCGTTCCGAGTGTCCCAAGATGACGTACCGTACGCCGATCTCGCGCAGCATTGGGGGCGCGATCTCGCCGGTGTACGCCCCGTGGTCGTTCTCGTGCATCGTCTGCGCGCACAGGCCGATCGAGGAGCCGCGCAACTCTGCGGCAACGGCCTGCAGTGCGGTGAACGGCGGCGCGACGACGACATCGACGCCTGCCGGCAACGTGCACGCTCGCAGCTCGCGGATCAGTTCGCACGCCTGCGCGATCGTCTTGTTCATCTTCCAGTTGCCGGCGATGAGCGGCCGGCGCACGGCGCCCGGCTGGTTCACGCGCGCTGCGCTCGCGCGATCATGCCGGCGCACGCGCCGAGCGTTCGAGTGCCTCGACTCCCGGTAACGTCTTGCCCTCGAGATATTCGAGCGTCGCGCCGCCGCCGGTCGAGACGTGGCTCACCTGCGTTGCGAAGCCGAGCTCGACCGCGGCCGCGACCGCATCGCCTCCGCCGACCACGCTCGTTGCGCCGCGGCCGGTCGCCTCGGCGATCGCTTCACCGATCGCGCGCGTCCCGTTCTGATACGCGCGCTTTTCATAGACGCCCATCGGTCCGTTGAACACGATCGTCCGCGCGGAGTGCAGGACCGCGGCGTACGCGCTCGCGGTTTGCGGACCGATGTCGAGAATCATGCGCGAGCCGACATCGCCGATCGGTACGATCGTTGCTTGCTCGTCGGCGTCGAACGCGGTCGACACGACGGCGTCCGTCGGCAAGTGGAACGGAACGCCGGCTCGTTCGGCTTGCGCGAGGATATGCTGCGCCGGCGCCAGATCCGAGTCGCGCAGCGACGTCCCCACGTCGACCCCGCGAGCGGCCAGGAACGTGTTAGCCATGCCGCCGCCAATGACAAATGCCGCGACGCGCGCCAGGAGGTTGGTGAAGACGCCCACCTTGTCTTTGACTTTGGCACCCCCGATCGCACACACGAACGGCTGCTGCGGATCGCGCGTCAACGTGTCGAGTGCCGCGAGTTCCGCTTCCATCAAGAAGCCCGCATACGCGGGCAGGTCGTGAGCGATGCCTTCGGTCGAGGCGTGGGCGCGATGGGCGGTTCCGAATGCGTCGTTGACGTAGAGGTCGCCAAGCGCCGCCAATCGGCGCGCGAAGGCCGGATCGTTCTGCTCTTCTTCAGGGTGGAAGCGCACGTTTTCGCAGACGACCAGGCCGCCGTCTTGCAGCCCGGCGGCCGCTTCTTCTGCGACCGGGCCGACGCAATCGGAAGCGAAGGCCACCGACGCGCCGAGCCGTTTAGTTAGCTCCCGTGCAACGGGCGCCAGGGAAAGCGACGGCACCGGCTTGCCGTCGGGCCTTCCCAAGTGCGAAAGGACGACCGTCCGCGCGCCGCGCTCCCGCAGATAGCGCAGGGTTCGCAGCGAGGCCGTCAAGCGCGTGTCATCGGCGATCGCTCCGTCTTTCATCGGTACGTTGAGATCCTCCCGCACGACGACGCGCTTACCACGAACCTCGACGTCACGCAGGGTTCGAAATCGCATCACTCGCGGGACGGGATCAGACGCGAGCCGGAAGCTTGCCGGCGACCAGCGCGGTCAGTTCGGCCAAGCGGCACGAGTAGCCCCACTCGTTGTCGTACCAGGCCGCGATTTGCACAAGATCCCCGTTGGCACCCGTCAGTTTGCCGTCGACGATGGAGCTAAAAGACGAGCGCTTGTAGTCGCTCGACACCAACTCTTCCTCGGTGAAGTCCATCAAGCCGCGCAGGTCGGTGCTCTCTGAGGCGGCGCGCATGATCGAATTGATCTCGTCGCGTGAGGTCGCGCGCTTGGTCTGGACGACCAAGTAGATCATGGAAACCGTCGGCGTCGGGACGCGCAGCGCGAATCCGTCGAACGTGCCCTTGACCTCTGGGATCGTCAAATACAACGCCTTCGCGGCACCGGTCGAGGTCGGCACGATGTTGGTCGCGGCGTTGCGGGCGCGGCGCATGTCCTTGTGCGGGCCATCGAGGACGTTCTGGTCGTTGGTGTAGGAGTGGATCGTCGTCATGAAGCCCTTGACCCAGCCGACCGTGTCGACGATCGGCTTGACCGCGGTCGCCAAGCAGTTGGTCGTGCAGGACGCGTTGGAAATGATGTGGTGCTTCTCGGGATCGTAGGTGCGGTGGTTCACCCCGAGCACGAGCGTTACGTCCTCGCCGCTAGCAGGTGCCGAGATGATGACTTTCTTGGCACCGCCGCCGTCGATGTGAGCGCGGGCTTTCGCGGCGTCGGTGAAAAGACCGGTCGACTCGACGACGACGTCGACGCCCAGATCCTTCCACGGCAACTTGGCCGGATCGCGCTCGGCCAGCACTTTGATCGTCTGTCCGGCGATTTCGATGGTGCCCGGGCCGTGCGAGACGGGCCCTTCGAAGGCTCCGTAGTTCGAGTCGTGCTTGAAGAGATGCGCGCAGAACTCGGGGCTGATCAGGTCGTTGACGGCTGCGATCTCGCTGCCTGGGTGACGTTCCAACAGTGCCTTTGCGAAATTCCGGCCGATCCGGCCGAAGCCGTTGATACCGATGCGCATTTCGATCTCCCTACGTTGCGTTGCGGCTGCGCTGAGCTTCACGAAACGGCGTCACGTCGCCTTCGCGCAGTCGCGAGCCCGTTTCGCCTTGGATTCTGCGCGCGATCCGCAGCAGCGCCGCGATGCGACCGTTGACGGTTGACTTCTTTGCGGGCGGCCGGCAGCGGCGGCCGAGCTCGGCCAGCGTTTCCGTCGGATGCGCGAGACGCAGTTCGGCGACTTCGCGCAGCCTGCCCGAGAGATGTCCCAACCCAAACGAGTCGGCGACAAGCGCGATCAGCGCGCGTTGCGCGGCGGCGGCATTCGCCGCCCGGTCGACGTTGGCGGCCTCGGTATTGACCAGCCGGTGGATGCGGTTCTTGGTTTCCTTGAGGGCGCGCACGTCTTCGAGGTGCAGCGCGGTCGTAAATGCCCCGATCGAACTGAGTAGCTGCGAGATCTCGTCGATGTTCTTGAAGTAAACGATCGAGCGCCCTTTTCGCGGGGCAACCTTCGGGTTACGGCCCTCGGCGCGTAAGACCGCCACGAGTCGTTTCGTCAGCTCCGGCGAGGGCGGCACGAATTCCAGATGGTACCCGCGTTGGGGCGCCGCGAGCGATCCGCACGCGAGGAACGCTGCGCGCAGTTCCATGCGCCGGTCGCAGCGCGCCGTCGGTTTGCGCGGCCGGCCGGCGGGCTCGAGATCGATCTCGTAGGCGGCGCGGCGTTGCAGGCGAACGCCGGGAATCTTGCGGATGGGCTGCGCCTTCGAGCCTTGCAGCAGCGACCACGCGAGCCGCGCCACGCTCGGCCGTTGCGTGCGAAAGACCTGCGAGCCCGGGGCGCAGCCGTACAGTGCGAGGCCGGCCCACAACGCCTCGCGACAGTGCGGAGTTTGAGGAAGGCTGCGGGCCAGCGCATCCTTGGCGTCGCCCGAGAGGGTCGAGCTATTCCGCGCTCGGTCGTTCGTCAAGCACTTCGTACAGGGCCGCGGCGCGCAGCGCCGGCGTGACGCGCAGCGGAACGTCCTTCACGCGCACCGTCAGGTCTTTTCGCGCATAGTGAAGGACGATCACATCGCCGGCCTTGACCGCGTAGCCCGGTTTGAGCGGGCGCCCATCGCGTGTGATGCGCCCCGCCACGAGAGCTTCGTGCGCCTCGCTGCGCCGCTTCGCCAAGCGCGACACCTTGAGGAACTTATCCAGCCGCACCGGAACCGCCGGCTCCCGTCGCGGTGGCGGGCAACATGGCGCGCCAGCAAACCAGCCACGCGTCACCCACCCGCCGGAAGACGAAAACGTCGCGACCCGACTCGAGGCTGCGCGTGCCGTCGATCGCGTAGTCGATCTCCCATTGGTAGCTTGCGACCGCGGCTTGGCCGCAGACGTCGACCGCAAGGTTGGAGGTGCGGAATCCCGCGATCGTCGCGCGGGAAACGAATTCCGCGTAAGCGCCGATGCACGCCTCGCGCCCTGGTGCCACGATCGCCAAGGCAGCTCCGTAGCGCACCACGACGTCTTCGCAAAAACAGCGTTCGAGAACGGCGCGCATCTCGGCCCGCGGTCCGGCGGTCCAAGCCCGGTCGATCGTCACGACCGCGCGTTCCACCTCGTCGCGTGCGCTCACTTCCGCTCGGGGACCACGCAGGTCCCGGTGGCGCGGCAGACGGGCAGAGGCTGCACCAAGACTTCGGCCGAGGTCGCGGAGATATCGGGTCGCGCCGCAATCACCTTGCGCGCCTCAAAGGCGATTGCGCGCGAACGCTTGCCGAAACGGACGATGCGCCCTTCCGCCTCGATGTAGTCGCCCGCATAGACGGGGGCGAGGAATTCGACGGAGTCGTACGCCGCGAAAAGACCTTCGTCGCCGTCGCTGCGGATCAGCAGTTCGGTCGCGACGTCGCCGAAGAGCGCGAGCATGCGCGCACCGTCGACCAAATTGCCACCGTAGTGCGCGTCGCCGGCACTCATGCGCAGACGCAGCACGACCGGCTCCGACGCGCGGCTCACGCCGCTTGCACCTTCGCCAGTTGCCACAGCTCTTCGAGTTCGTCGAGGGTCATGTCGTTGAGCGCCCGGCCCTCGACTGCGGCGCGCCGTTCCATGAAGGCGAAGCGCCGGTAGAACTTCTCGCTTGCCGCGCGCAGTGCGCCTTCAGCTTCGAGGGCGTGGGCCCGGGCGTAGTTGACCACGGTGAACAGCACGTCGCCGAGCTCCTCCCGCAACGCGCGCTCGTCGCCGCTGCGGCGCGCGCTTTCGAGCTCGGCCAGCTCCTCGACCAGCTTGTCGCGGATGCCGCCTGGATCCGGCCAGTCGAAGCCGACGCGCGCCGCCTTCTCTTGCATCTTCTGCGCACGCTGCAGCGCGCCGAGGCCTCTGGGGATGCCGTCGAGCCGACTTTCGCGTTTCTTGGCGGCCGGCTCGAGGGCTTTGAGCTGCTCCCAATTCTTCCAAACCTCGGCCACGCTCGACACCGCTTCGTCGCCGAAAACGTGCGGATGACGGCGGATCATCTTGTTCGAAAGCGAGTCGATCACGTCGGCGATCGAAAACACGCCACGTTCGGTCGCGAGCTGCGCGTGAAACACGATTTGCAGCAGCAGGTCGCCCAGTTCTTCACACAAATCGGCGTCGTCGCTGCCTTCGATCGCTTCGACGACCTCGTACGACTCCTCGATCAAGTACGGGACGAGCGATGCGTGCGTCTGCTCGCGATCCCACGGGCAGGAGCGCCGCAGGCGGGCCATCACTTCGACCAGATCTTCCCACGAGTGATGTTCGGAAGCGGGCGGAAGCGGAACGAGCGGCATCGAGACGGCCGCCGAAAGCGTCGCGCGCGGCATTCCGGGGACGAGCTCGCTGCGCATCGAGCGCCGCTCGAGCGCGCGCAAGAGCAGCGGTAAGCCCGGGAAGTCGGAGAGCGGGTTGCCGAGCACGCCGAGTGCGAGATCCACGCCGTCGAGCTCGTCAACGAAGCGCTCGATCTCGTCGCGCGACCCGCGCGTGAAAAGAGCCGGCCGCGCGATCCGATCGCGCAAGATCGCGACACCCTCGCTCTCGATAAACAGCACGAGCTCGGGCGGTGCGAGCAGCGTAACCGCCCGACCGATGGAGCGCAGCGCGGCGAGGCTCCCCAGCGTGACGAGGTCCGGATCGCCCGGGCCGAGCCCGACGATGCGAATCAACGCCATGGAGGTCCCGCGCAACGCCGTGCGCCCAAGAGAGCGCCCACCATCCCGGGGACCTCGTTTCGGAATGCGGGCGCGAAGGCCCTTATTTCGTAGCGGCTGCGCTAGCCGGTGCGGCCGGCGCGTTGCCGGCAGGCGGAGCGCCGGCGGCAGGCGCTCCTGAGGGCGGCGGCAGCGGCGGCAACGCATCCTTGAGGGCTGGATCGTAGATGGTGATGGTCGCCTTACGCCGCAGCTCGGCGAGGAACTGCGGGATTTGCTGCTGGTCCTGCTGTTGCGTCAAGATCTCCTTGACCTTGTCCTTCGAGTTCGCCATATTTGCAATTTGGGCCGGCTTCTTTTCCTCGACTTGAATGATGTGCCAGCCAAAGGGCGATTTCACCGGCGGGCTGATGACCCCGATCTTTTGAGAGAACGCGACTGCCGAGAAGCTCGGCACCATCTGGCCGCGGATGAAGAAACCGAGCTCGCCGCCTTTGTCCTTGCTGGAAGGATCGGTCGAATATTTCTTTGCGAGATCGGCGAAGCTTCCGCCCGCTTTGAGGAGCCCTTCAACCTTATCGGCGGTCGCCCGATCGGCGACGAGGATGTGGCGCGCGCGCACTTGCTGTGCGGTATCGAGCGTCGGGTGGTTCTTGGCGATATAATCGGCGATCTCTTTATCGCTGATGTGCACGTTCGCGCCGACGGCCTTCTCGACGACGAGCTGCTGGCGCAGAATGCGTTTGACGTCGTCCTCGGTCAGGTTTTGCGTTTTCAGTATCTGCTCGAACTGGCCGGGCGGATACTTGGACTTGATGTCGTCCTCTTTCTTCTGCACGTCTGCGTCGGAGATTTGCAGGTGCGAATCGGCTGCATACTGGTCGATCAGCATGCCTTGCACCATTTGGTTGAGGACGCGTTTTCCATCCGGGCCTTGCTCGAGCTTCGAGTCGAAGTCGGTGCGCGTGATTTTTTGACTGTTGATCGAGGCGACGTCACCGCCGGCAGACGCGCCCGAGCAGCCGGCGAGGGCCAGGCCGAGGGCGACGGTCGAAAGGGCGGCGACAACGCGGTACGGGTTAGGCATTCGAAACTCCAAGCGGCATGAAAGGGCGGGGCCGGCTCCGACCCCGCAAACTCCAAGGCTTTCTCGACGTCGAACGAGTTAGTCCTGCCGCCGGCGGATTCTCAAGACGGCCCGGGCGTGACTGCCGGCCCCGCGGCGGCTCGAAACCTCGAAGTCCTCGGTGAAGGCGGAGACCAAAAACAGCCCTCGGCCGCTCTCGCTGAGAAGGTCGCTCGGGCCTTTGGCTGGGGCCGATGTCCGGAATCCCGGCCCTTCGTCGATCACGTGCAGGACCGGCCGGGCCCCGGTCCACTCGATCGCCACGTCGACCGGGCCCGGAGCGTGCCGCACCGCGTTTCCCACGAGTTCGACGAAAACGGTCGCGGCGCCGTCGTAGTCATCGTCGAGGCGGCCCAAGGCCCGCAGCTGTCCCACATACTCTGCCAGAGCGGAGCGCGCCGCGGCTTCCTCGCGGCAGTCGAAGCGCCAGCGCGAGGCCTCGCGCACCTCGACGGTCAGGAGCGCCACGTCGTCCAGGGGCCGCCCGGTTAGAATCGCGTCCCGAAGGGCTTTGGCGACGTCGCTCGCGCCCGTGACGGCCGGGTCGCTCAGGGCAGCTCGCAAGCGCTGCTCGCCTTCCAGCACATCGCGGGTCGATTCGGTTAGCCCGTCGGTGTAGAGCACGATCAGCGTGCCGCTTGCAAGCGAGACGGTCGTTTCCGCCGGCTCATCGTCTTGGCGCAGTCCTAGGGGCAGTCCAACCACATCGAGTGCTTGGAGCGTTTGGTCGGGAAATCGCAAGAGCGGGGGCGGGTGGCCTGCGCCGGCATAGCTCAGCGTCATCGAGAGCGGATCCAGGATACCGACGAAGGCCGTCACCATTTGATCCGGATACTCGGTGCGCAGCGCCCGATCGGCCGCGCCGAGGATGAAACTCGCATCCGACTGCAGTTGCGCGATGCCGCGGATCAGTTGGCGGGCAGCCCCCATCACGACGGCCGCGCCAAGGCCGCTCCCCGATACGTCCCCGATCGAGAGCACCACCCGTCCGTCGCCCAGCCGAAACGCATCGTACCAGTCGCCCCCGACCATCGCTTCGCTACTGCCGGGCGCGTAGAAGGCGCAAAAGCGCAGCCCGGCCACGCGCGGCAGCACTGATGGAAGCGAGGCGTGTTGGAAAGCGTCCGCTACACTCTGGCTGCGCTCGTAGAGTTGCGAGTTCGCGATGGGAAAGGCTGCGCGACGTGCGAGTTCGGTGATGAGCCACGTTTCGCGCTGGCTAAAGCCGCGCTCGCGCTCCACGCGCATAGCCGCAAGCGTTCCGTATGTCCGTCCGAAGGCCGCCAGCGGAACCACGAAGGCGGAGTCGGCGCCGAGCGCACGGACGTCATCGAGGGCATCGACGCGAATGTGCCGTCGCAAGTATGCTTCATCGACGCCCGTCATGAGGCTCGGGCGACCGGTGCGCAGCGCTTCGGGCGTCCCGCTCGAAGCGTCTTGCACGCCGTAGAAGCGGCCGCGCAAACGGGCCAAAATGTTCGCCTTGGCCGGATCGCGGTGCGCGATCGCGACGGTCTCGAGGCTGCCGTCGTCCGCGATGAGGTTGACGCTCGCCCAGTCGGCAAGCCGTGGAACGACGGCTTGAACGAAGCGCTCGAGCCGGGTCGGCAGGTCGAGCGACTCTTGCATCGCTTCGCCGACCTCGGAAAGGAAGCGCAGTTCCCCCGCCGAGTGTGCTTCGGCCTCTTCCCGCTGCGAATCGACGTCGGTCGCAAGGCCGATCCACTGAGGCGGCCGATCACCGTGCCGGCGCGCCGGCGCAACGCGCGACAAATGCCACACGTAGCGCTCGCTCCGATCGAGCAAACGAAATTCCATTTCATATGGCTCGCCGCTCGCGTGCGCGGCGCGCTCGCGATCCAACCAACGCACCAGATCGTCCGGGTGCATCAGTGTTGTCCAAGAGAACGTTCCAGGCCGTTGCCGGTCGATGCCGGCGAACTCGGAGAACCGCCGGTTGAGAAAGGTAAGGGTACCGTCGTTCGTCGCCGTCCAGACCAGCGCCGGAATCTCGTCGACCGGCGCCCATGCCTCGTCCGATTCGGTCACGGACGGGCTCGGCGATTCGCCTAACATCGCGAGCGCCTTCGACGCGGGCGTGCGAAGCTGCTCCCACATCGGTCGCAAAGGAAAAGCAGTCGGCGATACGAACCGGTGGGTCGTGTTTCGTTTGCGCGTTCTTGAAGCGGCCTGCGTTGGCACGCTTCTGCTTGGAGTGCATGACGGAAGCGGGGCCGCCGTGCCGCCCGCGAGCGTCGTGGCGCAGGCCGGTACCGACAAGCAAGGTCCGACGAAGATCTATGTTGCAAACGCCGGCAACGGCACGGTGACGACCTACGATGCGAGCGGGACGCCCACTACCCCGACCATCGGCGGGCTGAGCGGGCCGAGCGCCGTGGCGGTCGACGCGGCCGGCAAGATCTACGTCGCAAACGCCGGCAATAAGGTGACGACCTACAAGGCCGATGGGACGCCGACGACGCCGACGATCACCTCCAATCTCAACACGCCCGCCGGGATCGCCGTCGATGCCGCCGGCAAGATCTACGTGACCAACTTTAACGGCACACGAGGCGGCGCCGCGACCCTCACGAGCTATACGGCAGACGGAAAGCCGGCGTCTCCGACGATTCGCGGTTTGGATCATCCGTGCGGTGTTGCCGTCGATCGCGCCGGTAAGATTTACGTGACGAACGACGGCAGCAACACCTTGACGACGTACAAGAAGGATGGGACACCGACCAAGCCGACGATCGAAGGGTTGGACGGTCCGTGCGGTGTGGCGGTCGATGCAGCGGGGAAGATTTACGTCAGCAACAGCGGTAACGGGACGCTGACGACCTATTTGCCGGATGGGACGCCGGCGACGCCCACGATCGCCGACCTGGACGTGCCGGGCGGCCTGGCGGTCGATGCGCGCGGCAAGATCTACGTCGCAAACTACGGCGCCGGAGCCGGGATGACGGTGATAAGTTTCCAAACTGACGGGACGCGCACCACGCCGACGATCCTCGGGCTCAACGCCCCCAGCGGCGTGGCCTTGTCCTATCGCTGATTCTGCTGCGCCAAACGGCTCGAGCAGATGACGGCGTACCTCGTTTTGGAAGCCCGCGACTAAAGGGCGTCGAGCAGATCCCGCAAGAGCTGCATGTGTTCGGCGGGCTTGCGGTCGGGCAGGTCGATCGTGATGCGCCCGTCGCCGAAGCGAAAGCGGTTCTTGGTCAGCGACTGCAGGCGCGGTATCGCGGTCGGCTGGATGGAAAAGCCGCTGCCGACCCCGAGCGTCAAGCGGCGCGAGTCGATGATGACGCGCGTAACGCCCTTTTCGAGGGCGACGGTACGCAGCTTCGTAACCTCGACCAAGTTGCGCAGCGGTTCCGGGAGGGCGCCGAAGCGATCCCGTAGCCCAGCCGCGGCCTCGTCGACCTCCGCGGCGCTGCGCGCGCTCGCGAGCTGCTGGTAGGCCGCGATTTTCTGCGAGATCTGCGGAATGTAGTCGTTGGGGATGAAGGCGTCGATCTTGAGGTCGATGACCGCCTCGCGTTTGGGCTCGATCTGGGCTTGCCGGCCCTTGCGCTCCGCGATCGCTTGTGCGAGAAGCTCGCAGTACGTTTCGAATCCGACCGCGCCGATGAAGCCTGACTGAGCCGCACCCAGCAAGTTTCCCGCGCCGCGAATCTCGAGGTCGCGCATCGCCACCTGCAAGCCGCTGCCGAGGTGGGTGAACTCGCGAATCGCCTCGAGGCGCGCCTTAGCATCGTCGCTCAAGGCCTTGTGCGCTTGGTACAGCAGATACGCGTAGGCCTGATGGTTCGAGCGCCCGACCCGCCCGCGCAATTGGTAAAGCTGCGCCAAGCCGAAGCGGTCCGCATCGTTGACGACGATCGTGTTGACGTTGGGAATGTCGATGCCGTTCTCGATGATCGTCGTCGCCACCAAGATGTCGATCTCGCCGTCGATGAAGCGCGCCATCACGGGCTCCAGTTCTCCTTCGCTCATCTGCCCGTGGCCGACCGCGACGCGGGCTTTCGGGACGAGTTGCTGGAGCGCGCGAGCGACCCCGTAAATGCTCTCGATGCGGTTGTGAAGGTAGTAGACTTGGCCACCGCGATCCAGCTCCTGCAGGATCGCTTTCTGCACGATCGCGTCGGAGGTTGGGACGACCAGCGTCTTGATCGACATGCGGTTCTTCGGCGCCGTCTGAATCAGCGACAGGTCGCGCACGCCGAGCAGCGACATGTGCAGCGTGCGCGGAATCGGCGTGGCCGAGAGCGTCAGCACGTCGACTTCGGCACGAAGCTGCTTGAGCCGCTCCTTGTGCATGACGCCGAAGCGTTGCTCCTCGTCGACGACGATGAGGCCCAGGTCGCGAAAAACGATGTCCTTTTGCAAGAGGCGGTGGGTCCCGACGACGACGTCGACCTTGCCGTCGGCGAGATCGCGCAGGATGGCCTGCTGCTCGCGTTTGCTTTTGAAGCGCGACAGCTCTTCGACCCGGATCGGAAAGCTCGCAAAGCGCTGGCTGAACGTGCGATAGTGCTGCGCGGCGAGCAGTGTCGTCGGTACCAGCACGGCGACTTGGCGGCGATCCGCGATCGCCTTGAAGGTCGCCCGCACGGCTACCTCGGTCTTGCCGTAACCGACGTCTCCGCAGACGAGGCGGTCCATCGGCCGTGCCTGCTCCATGTCGGACTTGACCTCGGCGATCGCCTTGGCCTGATCCGGCGTCGGCTCGTACGGAAAGGACTCTTCGAGTTCGGCCTGCCAGGGCGTGTCGGGAGCGAACGCGTGGCCGCGTGCTAGCTCGCGCTCGGCGTAGAGTGCTACGAGCCCCTCGGCAATCTTCGCTAGGTGCTCGCTGACGCGGCTCTTGGTGCGAGCCCAGTCGGAGCCGCCCATCTTGGAGAGGCGCGGGGCCGCACCTTCGGATGCGCCGTACTTTGCGACCTGATGCATCTGCGTGACCGGCACGAGCATCCGGTCCGTCCCGGCATACTTGAGGTCTAAATAATCTTGGGTCGCGCCGAGAATCGTTTCGGTGCGCAATCCGAGATACTGGCCGATGCCGTGCACCGCGTGCACCACGTAGTCGCCGACCCGCAGATCGGCCAGCGTGACGGGCACGCCTTCTTTGACGGCGCGAAGCTTGACGCGCTTGGGCGGCTGACCGAATATCTCGCGATCGCCTAAGACGTGCAGGCGCAACGCCGGAATCGAAAAGCCCGCTTCGATGCTTCCAGTGTCGACGAAGACCACACCGCCGCGCGTCATACCCGCGGCGCTGCCGACGAAGGACGCCGAACCACCCTCGCGCAGGCGGAGCAACGTCGCGCTTCGTTCGACGTGAATGTCGCTTCCCTGCAGCATCTCGCTCAGGCGCGAGGCGCCCGACGAGACGAGTGCCACCGTCTCGCCGGCGCTGACCCAGTCGCGCACTTGTTGCAAGAACATTGCAATCTGCCGGTTGAAGTGCTCGACCGGACGCGTCTCGAGCACGAACGACTCGAGCGCTTCGGGCAGCCAGGCGCCGGCAGCCCCTTCGATCGCGCCTGGAACGATCAGCGCGCGGCGCTCGCGCAAAGCAGGCCCGAGGTCCGCAAGAGACGGATGCGGTGCGGCGACTTCCGCTACCAGCGCTTCGCCGACCGCGTCCTCGTCGACGGAGAGCTCGCCCGACTCGACCGCGGCCAGCAACACCTGCTCCTCGCGCGAGCGCTCCTCTTCGAGGCCCACTTCAACCGTAGCGAGCATTGCCGGTTCTTCCAAAACGACGAGCGCGTCATCGCGCAGATAGTCGAGCAGCGTGTGCCGCGCTTCGTACGCGAGCGATAGCCACGCCTCCGGCAACTCCGCGCCGCTCGCGATATAGGCGCGCGCGGCGGAGACGACGGCCGGCCGGCCTTCGATGCCGGCGAGCACGCGTTCCCGATTGGCCTCCGTGCGCGCGATCTCGCTCCAGGGCGTCACTTGAAGGGATTCGAGCGCGTCCGTGCTGCGTTGCGTAAGCATCTCGAAGGCACGCAGCGACTCGATCTCGTCTCCGAAAAATTCGATCCGCGTGGGGCTATCGGCGGTCGCCGCCCAGAGGTCGACGATTCCGCCACGGACGGCGTACTCGCCCGCCGCCGCGACGACGTCGCCGCGATGGTAGCCGAGCTCGTAAAGCCGCTCGGGCAGAGCGTCGAAGCCGAACTCCATGCCGGCACGCAACTCGAACGAGTGGCGTGCGAATGCGTCCGGCGGCATGACGTACTGGCGAAGGGCCGCGACCGGGACGACCGCGACGAGCGGTTTCTTCGCGACCAGGTCGGCGAAAAGCGTCATCCGGGCGCTGCGCTCGGAGGGACTCTCGATGACCCCGACGCTCTCCTCGCGCGGCCGCACCAGCATGACGCCGGCCCCGGGCGCTTCGTCCAAATAGTATGTCAAATCGGCAAAAGTGCGCTCGGCGATGTCCGCCGTCGGCACGACGACCATGAGTTGCGCGCGCAGGCTGCGCTGCAACGCAGCGATTAGGTACGGCCGGGCGGCGGAGCTCGTTTCGTGCAGGGCAAAAGGACCGCGGTGCGTGCGGAGGCGGTCGAGCAGCCCCGCCAGGGGACGGCTCGAGCTGGGCAGAGCGCGGACGAGCGACGGAGCGAGCGTGGCGATAAAGAGCCTATGACCTCGGGGCGGACCTTGCCTTGGACCACCCTCGAGCGCGCCCGGTTGCGGGCTTTCAGACGTGTGCCGGCAACCTCAAAGCCAGCTTGCTTGGCACTATTGGCAGTCTATTGACGAGAGTGCCAAGCAGCGTTACAATGACCCCAACGGCCCCAAGCCGTTTCACTGAGGAGGGTTCGAAGAAATATGTCAGATTTGGTTCGTACGGGCGTCCCCGGCAGTCCACAGCGGTCGCTCGGCGACATGCTGGGATGGGATCCATTCCGTAACTTTTTCGCGGGTGCGAGCGGCGTTTTCGGCGGCATCGAGATCAACCGCAGCGAGTCCGGCGGCTACACCGTCGAGATTCCTGTCGCCGGCTACAAGCCCGACGAGATCGACGTGACGCTCGAAGACGGCGTGCTAACGGTCGCCGGCAAGAGCGAAAAGCGTCAGTTCACGCGCTCCCTGCTGCTGCCCGACGAGATCGATGGCGAGAACATCGGCGCCAACGTCGAGCACGGCCTGCTCACCTTGACGCTCAGCGTTCATCCGAAGGCTCAGCCCAAAAAGATCCCCGTCAACTATCAGGCTTAGCCGCCCATCGGCGAAGTCGGAGAAGATCGCAGCACCGAGCATGCTGCGGTCTTCTTGCTTTTTGAGAGCCTACTTGAGGCCCACGCTCAGCGTCACGCTGGCCGTGCGGCCGCTCGGAGCGGCGGCGACGAACTCTACCGAGTATTGACGATTCCGCAGATACCAAGGGAGGGCCGGTACGAAGGCCGAGCCGCCGAACTGGCCCGACTGCACTTCGGGTAGGTTGATCTCGCGCCCGATCGTCCGCGCCACGACCGAAACGACGTCGGGACTCGTCAGAACCCGCACCGCAAGCTCGCCGGGCGTGACGAGGGTTTGTCCGCTCAGGTCGATCTCGCGAATCGACGGACCGGCCGGATCCTGCGCGGGTGGGGGCGTAAACACGAAGCCGAAGGCCGGAGAAGGTGCCGCCGATGGCTGTGCCGCGCTCGGTGCCGGGGCCGGGCTTGGGGTCAGCGCCGCGTTCGGCCCAGACGGCGCGGGTTGCGGGAGCGCAGTTGGTTGCGCCTTCGCGCTTGGGGCCGGTGAGGCGGAGGGAGCCGGCGGGGTCGGGACCGGCTGCGCTGCCGCGGCGACGGGCAGCACGGCGATCGCAATGGCCAGTAGAGCGAAACCTTGCTTCATCATTAGCGCAGTTTGACCGGAATCGTCACGCTCGTCGAGCGGCCGTCCGCAGTCGAAGCGACGAACTCGAGATTGAACGAAACGCCGCCGACGAAGAAGGGCAACTTGGGGAGTTTGCCGGCCGCGACGAACTCGCCGTCAGCGACTTTCGCAAGCTCCCCCGAGCGTCCGCCGCTGCGACTGACCACCTTGACGACGTTGACCGTGGTCAGGACGCGCATGTCGATGTCGCCTTGCGCCCGCAAGACGTTCGAGTTGAGATCGACTTCGAGAATCTGCGCAGCTCCTGGCGCGACGGCGGCTGGTTTCGGAATGAAACGAAACGTGTAGTTCGGTGTGACCGTCGGGGAGGGAGCCGGAGCCGGGCCGGGAGTGGTACCGCCCGGCGCCTCGCTCGGGCCGGGAGGGGGCGCGGGACTGCCCGGCACGGCGCTCGGCGCGGGCAACGGTGAAGAGCCCGCCGGAGGGGATGCCCCCGGGGACGGAGACGCTGCCGGCAGGGTGGATGGCGCCGGCAGCGGCGATGCGGCCGGCGCGGGTGAGGGCGAAGCCGGAGCCCCTGCTGCGCCGGCAGGTACGAGGGTCGTCAGCGCCAGCGCGGCGACCGATGCAAGCACGGTTGATTGGGTCAAGCGGGAGCGGCTTCTTTCTTCTTTGACGAGACGGGCCTTGGATAGGCGGCGAGCAGAACCCCGAGCGGCGCCAACTGCGCTAGTGCCAGCAAGGTTCGGCCGTCGCTGCCAATGTTTCCGACGGCGTCGGGAAAGTAACGCAGCGCCGCCAGAATCGTCGCGGCCCATAGCGCCGCGGCAGGCCGGCCCGGCAGTCCGCCCGCGGCTGCCGGCAGGATCCACAGAGCATACCAGGGGTAGGGGTTCGGAATCGCAAGCCACAGGCCGATGCCCAGCCATACCAGGCCTGCCGCTTGCCCCATCGAGAGCAGACGCACCCCCGCGAGCGCGACCAGGAGCGCGGCCGTCAGCCCTGCCCCGATGCCGACCAGCGCCTGAAGCGACGCCTCGGGAACGTAGTGACCGTGTCCGGCGATCGCCGTTGCGGCCGGCAGCTGCAAGCGAAGCGCGAAGGCGAGCGCTACCGCTAAGCCCGCGAGCGCCCCGCCGAGATAGCGGCGCGCGGCCCCTGCGCCCGCTCGAGCCCCTACGAGCGGAGCGAGCGCCAAAGCCGCAATGGCACCCGGTGCTTTGAGCAGTGGGCCAAGGCCTAGAACGAGACCGCCCAAGGCCGCGGCCCGGAGGGCTACGACGGCTCCTGCCAAGACGGCGCAGATCCCGAACGCATCGTTGTGCCCCTCCGCGACCGCCCAAAGTGCGAGCGGATTGAGGGCAAAGGCCGCCGCTCCGTGCAGCCGGCGCTCGGCCGGAAGAAGGAACGAAAAAAGATACGCGCTCCCCAGAAAAGCCAGCGCCGCCGCGACGCGCAATAGCGCAAGCGCGTTGGCCACTGCGTTGCGCCCCACGAGCTCCACCGCAGCCATCGACAGCGCGACGAACCCCGCTCCGTAAACGCAGGGCGGAAAAACCCCGCCCCATTGCCAGTCGGCAGCCGCAACGAATGGATCGTGGAAGGTCGCAGGAGGCGGCGCGTAGGGAGCGATTCCAGCCCGCGCCAGATCACCGTACGCCGCATACGCGTAGACGTCGCTCGAGAAAACGACCGGCCACGTAAAGGCCGCTCCGAGCGAAAGAACCGCCGCACCGTAGACGAGCGCCGCGGGCAGCCGATGCTTGACGCGTCCCGCTTGAATGAGGAACGCCCCGAGCGCGAGCGTGGCGCAAAGCAAGGTCGCGATCAGGATCGCGCCGAGAAGCCAGCCCAGTCCCCCCCAGGCGGTAACGACGACGAGCGGTTGTGCGAAGTCGACGCGTAGACGCGCCGGCCGCTCGTCGAGCGCGAGGCGCGCCGCGAACGCTCCCAGGCCGAACGAGACCGGAATCGCGGCTAGGGCGAGGGCGCCTGCGGCGCGCGCGGTCACAAACGCCGGCGGGCGGCGAGCGGAGCCGTGGCGAGCGAAGCGGCGCCAAGCCCGAGAACGATCCACCACAAACCGCCGACCTTCGGGAAAAACACGAGCAAGTCGACGACCTGATGCAAGGCGAATCCGGCGCTCGCACCGAGAGCGCCGAGTGCAAGCGGTTCGCGCGCGGCACGCCGGTCGAACGTGAGGATCGATGCGATCGTCGTGTACAGCGTCGCGGCGAAGAGCGGTAATCCCCCTTCGACGAGGGCTTGCAGAAACAGGCTGTTCGCGTGCGTGCGGATACCGTAGAACCCGGCCTCGCCGATTTCGAACTCGAAGTTCCCGGCACCGATTCCGAGTACCGGATGCGCCTTCCACAAATCGACGGCAGCCCGCCAGAGTTGAGAGCGCTTGCCGACAGCTCCCGGATCCTCGACTTCTGAAAAGTTCCAGAAGCGTCCGAAGAACGCCTCAGCGCTCCCAAGGGAGTGCGTGCCGAGAAGTCCCCATAAACCTAGCAGCGCGCAGCCGGCAGCCGCGCCGACGGCGCACGCGGTCAGCACGGCGCGTCGATAGCGAGGACCGCTGCAGATAACGACCAAGCCAAAGGCTACGATCGCCGCGAAGGTCCCGGCCCGCGAGATCGTCAGCACGATCGCAAGCGCGCCACTCGCTACGGCAATGAGCTCGAACTTGGTCGCCTCGCGCGCGAGTGCGAAAGCGACGACGACCGGCAGTGCGATGCCGACGTAACCCGAGAGCTGATTGGGCCCTTCGAGCGGCCCGGCGATGCGCGGAATGGCGAAGCCGTGGTACCAAATACCCGAGGGTGCGCCGAGCGCTTCCTGCGCGATGGCAAGCCAGCTCACCAGCGCCAGCACCCCCGCGAAAGCCAGGCGAATCGGGTTTTCATCCGGGTCGCAGTTCCAAGCGATGACGACGACGGCGAAGAGAACGAGATACTCGGCGGCCTTGAGCGTTTCGCGCAAGGTGGGCTCGAGATACATTGCCGGTGCCAGGACCGAGAGCGCGGTGGCCGCGAGGATCGCGATCGCGCCGAACAATAAAGGCCGCACCGAACGCGCTGCTAGCGCGCCGAGGCTTGGACGGCGCAGCATGAGGCCGAGCGCCACCCCGATCAGCACGACCTTTGGGAGCGTCACCGTGGTCGCGCCGAGATCGCGATAAAACGCAAACGGGCCGGCGACGATCAGTGCGGCGATTCCGAGCGCCGGGCGGCGCGCAGAAAGCGCCGCCGCGGCCGCCATACCGATGAAAAAACCGGCGGCCGAACCGGCGTCCAGCGGATGCCGTGCGGCGACCTGATCGACGACCGGATGGAGGATCACGAGCTTGCGGGCTTCGCCTCGGCGGACGCGAAATCCAGGTCGCAATGAGGGATGGATCGGCGATGCGTCGCGCGATCGCGCGCAAGCGCGACGGCTTCGCTCTCGATCCCTCGCAGTGGCGCTCTATCGTCAGCGCCTACCTCGCAGGCGGCGTTGACGACGCGCAGATGGCCGCTTTGCTAATGGCCAGCCTGTGCCGCGGACTGAACGAGGACGAGACGCTGGCGCTGACCGATGCGTTCGTTGCGAGCGGCGAAACGCTGCGCCCGCCCGGAGCGCGCGTCGTCGACAAACACTCCTCGGGCGGCGTCGGCGATTCGACTTCGCTGATCGTGGTTCCGTGGGTTGCCGCGTGTGGCGTCGTCGTGGCGAAGCTCTCGGGGCGGGCGCTTGGCCACACCGGCGGGACGCTCGATAAGATGGAGGCGGTCGAGGGCGTGCGCACGGAACTCGAGCCGCACGAGTTCTTCGTTTGCCTCGAGCGTGCGGGTTGCGCGATCGCCGCGCAAAGCGCACGGCTCGTGCCGGCCGACAAGCGCATCTACGCGCTGCGCGACCGCACCGCCACCGTTCCGAGCCTGGGTCTGATAGCGGCCTCGATCGCCTCGAAAAAAATCGCCGGCGGTGCGCACGCGATCGTCTACGATGTCAAAACCGGTCGCGGCGCACTGCTTCCGCGCTTTGACCAAGCACGCCGGCTCGCGGAGACGCTCGTCGAGCTCTCGGAGCGCTTCGGACGCGGTGCAACGGCCCTGGTCAGCGACATGGATGAGCCGCTTGGACCTTCAATCGGCACGGGACTCGAAGTGTGCGAAGCGCGCGATTTCTTGCGCGGCCGGCGGCGCGATCCGCGGCTCGAAACGCTCTGCTTCGCGCTCGCCGAAGCGATGCTGCGGGTCGTGTCATTTCCCGGCGACGCGCGCGCCGCGCTCCGCAGGGCTTTGGCCGGCGGCGCGGCGGCCGAGCGCTTCGAGGCGATGTTGCGCGCCCAAGGAGCTCTTCCCGGCGCGCTCGAGCGGCTCGCTCCGCACGCCGTCGCTGCCGACGCGCACGCCACCGGCGCAGGCTTCGTGCATGGGATCGATGCGGTTTCGCTCGGCGAAACGGCGCGCACGGCGGTGGATCGGGCAGGTCCGCGCGCCGGCGTTTTCCTGCGCAAACGAATCGGCGACCCGGTGCAAGCGGGCGAGCCGCTCGCGACCGTTTACGGAGATGCGGCTTTGGCGCCCGCCATTGGGCATGCTTTCGACATCCAAGCGCGCGAGCCGGCGAAGCGTCCGGTCATCTATGTTGAGATCGGCTCGCGCGCAACGGTTGCCGGCGGCAGCGCGGCGCGCTCCACGCTGGAAACCAAATAGAGCGGGCGCGCTTTCACTTGGTCGTAGATGCGGCCGAGATACTCGCCGGCGATGCCGAGCGAAATCAACTGAACGCCGCCGAGAAAGAGCAACGCGACCATGATCGAGGTGTAGCCCGGCTCGTTTTGTCCCAGCAGTTTCAAGATGATGACCACGATCGCATAGACGAAGGCGCCGCCGCTGACGATGAACCCGAGATAGGTCGCGAAGCGCAGCGGAATCTCGGAAAACGACGTGATGCCGTCGATGGCAAAGCGCAGCATCTTGGAAAACGGATACTTGGTTTCACCCGTGAAGCGCGGATCGCGGTCGTACTCGATGCCGACCTGGCGAAAACCGACCCACGCTACCAAACCGCGCAGGAAACGGCGTTTCTCGGGGCTCTGCGCCAGCGCGTCGACCACGCGCCGGCTCATCAAGCGGAAGTCGCCCGTGTCGACCGGTATCGATACGTTCGTGAGGCGGCGTATCAGGCGGTAGAAGAGCTGGGCGCTCGTCTTCTTGAAAAAGCTTTCGCCCTTGCGCGCGCGCCGCGTGGCGAAGACGACGTCGTATCCTTCGCGCCACTTGGCTAAGAATGCCTCCAGCAGCTCCGGCGGGTCTTGCAGGTCGCCGTCCATTAGGATGACGGCGTCGCCGCGCGCGTTCTCGATACCAGCGGTGGCTGCAATTTGGTGACCAAAATTGCGCGAGAGATCGATTATGACCAAGCGCGGCTGGCCGCGCAGCTCCGCGCGCAACGCGGCCAGCGTTCCGTCCTGCGAGCCGTCGTTAACGGCGACGATCTCGTAGTCGTCGCCGCCGCGGCGGATTCGCTCGCACACCTCGCTGATGCGCCGCATCAGCTCGGGGACGTTGCCCTCCTCGTTGTACAGCGGGATGACGACGCTGATCAGGCTCAAGCCAGTTCCGATCGTACGGCTTGCCAAAAGAGCGGGAACAGCAGTTCGTGCGGGCCGGTGAACGCGAAGCCGCGGCCGCTCGTACCAAGGTGCGGCCGGCGCACGACGTTCGTTTGCGGCCGGTATTGGCGCACGAAGTCGAAGTCGGCCGTCGTGCAATCTCCGCGATAACCCAAATTACGGGCAATGCTGACCGCTTTGAGGAACACTTCAGGCAGCAGAACGGCCGAACCGAAGTTGAGATAGACGCCGCCGTCCAACAGATCTGCCACGATCGAGCACAAGATGCGAAAGTCGATCAGCGCCGCCTCGCCAATCGCAGCCCCGTCGGCCTCCGGGTGTCCGTGGACGACGTCGGTGCCGATCGCGACCGTGACGCAGAGCGGAAGACCTTGCGCCGCGCACGTGGCGAGAACCGACGACGATGCGTTCGGCGCACGTACGGCGAGAAGCGCGTCGCCCAGGGCGCGTCCGATGCCGCGCTTGCGCCCGCTTGCAATCGCGTCGAGAATGAAGCGCGCCGTTTCACCCGACATCCCGAACGAACCGTCCTGCAAGGCGACGTCAACATCCTCGGAGGTCTGTCCAACCAGCGCTAGTTCGGTGTCGTGGATCGTGACGGAACCGTTCGCGATGACGGCCCCGACGTAGCCGTCGCGCAGCAGGTCGCACAGCATCGGGCCCAGGCCGACCTTGATGACGTGGCCACCCATGCCGAGCAGCACCGGCCGTTTGCGCTCGATGGCGGCAGCAGTTCGGCCAACCAGGTCACGCAGGTCTTTGCCGGCCAGGATGTTTGGCAGCGCGTCGAACCATGCGCGGAATGCTGCATTCGGAGCAACCGTCTTCCCGCCGTCGGCGCGCTGGACTTTCGATGGCCGCTCCGCGAGCGAGGTTACGCGCAAGCCGCTCGGATCGATCGGCTGGTATGGCACAAGCTGCGGGTTCAACCGTTCCTAAGCAAGCCCTTGTTCTGCTGGTCCTGCTTACCGTGCCATACGGATGCACGCACGCGACAGCGGCGCGCCAAGACGCGGTTTCGCCGCAACCCATCGCACCGAGCACGGCCGCCGCTGCGACCCCCGCCCGCCCGTCGTCCGCAAGCGCGCTGCCTAGAGAGGGGCGGCCCGCTCTTGCGCCGCGCCCCTTATCGTTGGCAAGCGCGCAGCCGCGAGGCGCCTTGCCCGCTGCTGCGCCGCCACGTGCGTTGACGCCGGTACGTCCGCCTCCCGCTCCGCCCAGCGTCGATCTCGCACCGCACATCTACGCGGTGTCGGCCGCTCCGCCGGTCGTGCATGGCGGCGACACGGTGTCGTGGGACGTCCGTACGAGCGATAACGTGAGCCGCGTGAGCGCGCAGGTAACCGGCTTCTCGATCGCCCTCCCACGGCGCGGCCCGGGACACTTCGGCCTCGCGTTTACGATCCCAAGCGCCGCGCCGCCCTTTCTTCACCGCGACTATTTAGTGAACGTCGTCGCGCGGACCGACGCCGGCGCCGAGACCACTCGCACGATTTCGATGAGTTTTCGATGAGCTCGAACGAGCGCGACGACGTGCAGATCGATCACCCCCGCCGCGCGCGCACCGGCATTCCGGAAGTCGTCTTCGGCGCCGGCAAAACGCGCGAGCAGATCGAATATATCATGCGCGAGCTGTATCGCGAACACGGCTTTGCCTTTGCGACCCGGGTGAGCCCGTCAGCCGGTGCGCAGCTTGCAGGAGCGCTGGCCCAAGCCTCCTACGACGAGCGCGCCCGAACGTTGCGCTGCGGTGCGTTGGCACGCACCGGTTTGCTGATCGGCGTCGCTTGCGCCGGGACCTCCGACGTCGCGGTTGCGGAGGAGGCCGCGCTAACGCTGGACGCTTTCGGACACGACGTGCTGCGCCGTTACGACGTCGGCGTGGCCGGATTGCACCGCGCCCTCGCCGGCATCGAGCAGCTCGATGCGTGCCGCGCCATCGTCGTCGTCGCCGGCATGGAGGGCGCGCTGCCGAGCGTAATCGCGGGCCTCGTGCGCCGCCCGATCGTGGCCGTTCCCACGAGCGTCGGCTACGGAGCTTCCTTCGGTGGAATCGCCGCCTTGCTTGCGATGCTCAACTCGTGCGCGCCCGGCGTCGCGGTCGTCAACATCGACAATGGGTTCGGCGGCGCCGCCATGGCCCACAAGATTGCAACCTCGCACTAAACAATAAACAAAAAGGCCTCGCAGTGCGAGGCCTTTCGTTCCGATTGGGAGATACCGATCGATTTAGAAGGTCGTGACCTCGATTTCGGGATGATAACCGGTCCAACACTGGCCGTCCAAGAGCAAGATGTCGGTGGGCGAATAGGTCTGGCAGTAGAACGCCGAGTCGGCGAAGTTTACGAAAACCCCGCCCGGATCGAGGAACGACCCGACCATTGTATAACTCGGCGGGCTGCCCGGCGGGGCCTCCGCTGCCGAGACGTTGAGCGAATCGTACGGGCATTGATCGCTTCCCGGCGGATCGTTTCCGGCCGTGAAGCAAGGGGCGTTCTGACCGATCGGGGCGTAGCCCCAGGTCGTCGTGTTGAACGCTACCGTGACCACGATTTCGGAGGGCAGATTGTTCGTTCGCGGTGTCGACATGTTGAACGTGACCGCGTCGGCGATTCCGAAGACGCATTCCTTGCTGACGTGATCGATGAACCCACCAACCGTACCGTAACTCGGCGGAGAGCCGCTCGGAGGCGGAGTGTCGCACCTCGGGTTGGCCGAGGGGCGGTATTTGATGGACTTCGTGAAGGGGATGCGCACGAGCAACGGACCCGGCGGGCAGCCGGGCGAGACGCACGACGTATTGACTGCATAGACGCTGACGGTAATCGGCTGCGAGAACGTGGCGCCGTGCGGAGTGGAACAGCTACCATCCGTGCCGTTGCCTTGATAGCAGGCCCACGAATCGAAGACGACCGTGATGTCCTTTAAGGTTCCACCCGCTTGCGATAACACGAGACCGTCGCCGAACTCACTGACCGAACAGCACTCAAAGCCTTCGCTAGGAATGTAGCTGCTGATTCCCGTCCCACCGTTCTTGAGTGGGACCTCTTGGATGTCGTCATAGACGACGGTGCCGCTGGCGCGGTTAGGGACGATTCCGCGCCCCATGTTTCCAAATCCATTACTATGTCCGGTCGCGGTCCCAGCAAGCGCGACCGAACTCATGCCGGCCGCCGCCACGAGAACGACGACCATGCGAAAAAGTTGGCCATAAAAACCAACCATAGAAAAGCTCCTCTCGAATGACTAAAACTAGGTAAGTAAGGCCTTACTGCTCATTAGAAGAAGCCCCTGCGTGTTTGGCCGAAAGGCCCAACAGATGAAGCGTCTCGTCAAATCTTAGGAAGCATTCGCAAGTAGCTTTACGCCCGGCAGCGCAACGACGGCGTGCGCTAGCTCGGTGCATCCATGGGCCGCCGGCGCTACGGACGGCGCGGCGGCGTAAAGAACGGTATTGGGTTATAGGGCGTCGGCGGAGCGTTCTCTCCCAAATCGGGCGCGTTTGGATTTTCGTTTCCCCAGTGGTACACGGTGTCGCTAACGCTCTTGACGTCAGCGTTGGGAACCAGGAACAGTCGCGGCTTTACCTCGAGCCCGTCTTGCCCGCGTTCCGCGGACGACCACGAACCCAGCGTGTACCGGTACAGGAGCCGCGTTCCGCTCAAGAAGTCGCGCTCGACACGGTAGTGGGTTGCGTCGATGCGGTCCATCTTGATCGCCGTCGCGCTCCAGCCGCTGACGTCGGTTGCCAGGTATACGTCGTCGTTGAACGGCGTTTGCGGCGGAATTTCGACGGTGAAGATGACCAGTACCGGCTTGCCGTTGTAGCCTTCCCCGTGTGGGATGAGGTCCGGATTGGGGGCCGACGTCGAGAGCGCGACCGCAAAACGTGCGACGTCTTGGTAGTTTGCCTCAGGCGGCAAGGGCTTGGGCGATAGTCCCAACTGGACGATGCTGCCGTTGCCCGTGTCGAAAGCGGCCCTCGCGTAGGTGCGCGTCATGGCCGGGACGGTGGGCGGCCCGCCGGTCGCCGCATCGACGACCTTGTAGCCGGGAGCCAGCCGAAAAGCGTCGCCGGTCGTGAAGAACGCAAAGCCGCCGCGCAGGTCGAGCAGTTGCCCCGTATAGCGGATCAGTTGGCCCGAAGGGGACGGCGTCGCGGTCGCGCTCAACGGCGGCGGCGTGATCGGCGTTTCCGTCAGCGGCGGGGGCGTCGCGGCCAACCCGACTTTGCCGGGAAGCAGACCGCTCGTCGCGGCGGCGAGGGCCGATGCGATCCACAGGGCGCTGACGAGCAGAAGACGGCGTTGTTTCATCGCAGGAGCGTTATCAAGAATTCCGGGCTCCAGCGCTGATACCCGCCGAAATTAAAGTAGTACGCGCGGGCCACGTCGAGCGCGAGAATGTTGTTGATGCGGTAGCGTACGTCGCCCGTGAATTGATAGGGCGTGAAGCCGTAGTTTTGCCAGAACGTGACCCCGCCGCTGATCACCGGTAGCCCGGGGATCGGTACCGGGAAGTCATGGTTCTCACGCATCGAGAAGGTCAGCGTGAGCCTCGTCGTCGGCGTGAAGAGGAGCTGCTCGTTGAGCGAGCGCACCGTCGCGAAGCCGCGAAACGCAGAGTAGCCAGGGAATTGCTCCAACGTGAACGGGCTGTAGGCCGCGTTCATGCCGCTCAGCGACGTCGGCGGATAAACGTCGAGCTGTTTCGAGCCCCAGAAATCGCCCGTGTTCGTGATCGAATAGGATACGAGCGCATTGACCTTGGGCGTGAAGGCGCGCGAAAGCGAGGCCGTCTCGACCTGCGTGTCGATGTAATGCGGCATCGAGAACCACTGCCGCTGTTTGTCGAAGCTGGCCGTAAGGAGCAGGTCGCGGTGCTGTCCCGAACGGTCGGGGAGGAGCTTGATTTGCTGCGTCGTGACGTTCATGCCGGCGCCATGGCTCCACTGCGTAACGATCGTGCCGATATCCGGCAGGTCGTCGTAGAGCGGCGTCAACCAGTCGTGGTCGAGTCCGATCGACGAGCGCAGTTGCAGATAAAGGGGCAGTTTTCCGATCGGATTGCGGTAACCGATCCAACTCAAGCTCACGTCGTTGGGATGGTCCGGAACCCAGTTATGCGACGGGTCTCCGTAATACAGCAAACCACCGATACCGGGCTGCGGCTGAGAGAGCAGGCTTTCGTAATACTGGTCGGCATTGAGCTGCAAGTACGAATGGTGCAGGCCGGCCGTCACCTCCAGGTTGCCGTAAGCGGTTGCCGAGAGCGGCTGGCTGAAATCGTGCTGAAAGGCCGTCTCCTGCAGCGACACTTGAATTTCGACTTTCGGTGAAAGGCGGTCGAACCCGAGCAGGTTGTACACCTTCAGCGGCCGGGTCAAGGGGCTGACGGCAAAGACGAGATAGTGGTTGGCGCTGACCTGGTGCTGTTCGTAGGCGAAGAAGACGTTGTCGGCCGGATCGTAGCGCAGGTGAGCGGTGGCCAGTCCGTGCGCGCCTCCGGCAAAATCGTAAGGTCCGTCGACTTCGGATCCCGGAAGCGCGTTTTGCGCAAAGTTCGGGTTCGAAGAAAAATTGAGAAAATACGTGGGGAAGGGAACGAATGTGAGCCCGAAGTTGAGCGACGCGGGGGTGAAGCGGATGCTCTGGCGCGGATCGACGACCGCCTTCTTTGAGTAACAGAAAACGCTCTGTCCGCTCAGATCGGGCAGGAAGAAGGCGTCGCCCGGCATCTCACGACCGAAAAGGGGGTGGGCGTACTGACCTTCGGTATAGGTCCATCGGTCCGGTTCGCTCGTTACCGGAATGAAATAGGCACGATCGAAATCGAAGTATTCGGAGAACGCCGCGCCGTGATAGGTTCCGCTCGAGGTCACGAGCGTGACGTCGCCCGCCGCCACAAAACGGTTCAGCCGCAGGTCCATGAAGAACGTGTTGGCGCTGATGCGCGTTCCGTCGCCCAACTGCAACTTGACCGCGCCCTCGGCGGTGAGCACGTAGCGGTTGCTGTAAAATGCAACTCGCTTTGCGGTGACGCCGAAAGCGCTGAGCCGAGCGGGGCGCGGCGTCGATGGCGATTCGCTCGGCTCGGGAGCGCCCTGCAGCCCGGGCGCAGGAGTTCCGACCGGCGGCGGCGTCAACGTGGTCGGCGGTTGCGGAAAAGGAGCGGGGCCGACTTGCGCAGCGGCGCGTCCGGGCGCGAACGCGAGCATCAATGCGATCGTGGCCAAGAGCGTGACGGCGTAACGCAGCGTTGAAAAACTCGTTTCTATCGTCGTTGTTGTACGTGAGATGCCGAGCACTTTGGGTGCGCGAGCGCGGGAAGGCATCGTTCTTTCAACTGCGAAGCGCGCAAACATGGCGCGCTGTCTCGTCATCGTTCTCGATTCGGGCGGGATCGGCGCACTGCCGGATGCAGCCGGTTACGGTGATGCGCCCGGCGCAAATACGATCGCAAATGCATCGGAGCGGGCCGGCGGTTTGAGGCTGCCCAATTTCGAGCGGCTTGGCTTGGGCAACCTAACCGGCGTCCGGGGTGTGGCACCAGCCGACCAGCCGGCCGCATTCGTGGCGCGCCTCGGCGAAGCTTCGAGGGGCAAGGACACTATCACAGGCCATTGGGAGATGGCTGGTATTCGCACGGAGGTCCCGTTTCCGACCTATCCCGCCGGGTTTCCCCCCGAAGTCGTCGAGCGCTTCAGTGCCATTTGCGGTCTGGCTCCGCTCGGCAACGTTACCGCTTCGGGCACCGAGATCATCGAACGGCTCGGTCCGCAGCACGTGGCGACCGGCCGCCCGATCCTTTACACGTCGGCAGATTCGGTCTTTCAAGTCGCCGCGCACGAGCAGGTCGTCCCGCTCGAGTTGCTGTACGACTGGTGCAGGCAGGCCCGCGCGATGCTGGTTCCGCCTCACGAGGTGAATCGGGTCATCGCCCGCCCGTTTACCGGTGCTGCTGGAGCGTTCGAGCGAACCCCAAATCGTCGCGACTACGCGGTCGATCCCCCGACCAACCTCTTAGACCGCTTGGCCGAAGCCCGCGTAGATGTGCACGCGGTGGGGAAGATTTGTGACATCTTCAATGGCCGCGGCATCGCCTCGTCCGTACGAGTGACCGACAACGAAGAAGCGATGTCCCGAACATTCGACATCTTGGAAGCCACCGACCGAGGATTCGTGTTCGTCAATCTCAACGATTTCGATACAAAGTTCGGGCATCGCCGCGACGCTCTCGGCTACGCTGAAGCCCTCGAGCGCCTCGATCGGCACCTCCCGCGGCTGGAAGCCGCCTTGGCTCCCGGCGACCTAGCGATCTTCACGGCCGACCACGGCTGCGACCCGACTGCCCCCGGAACGGACCATACGCGCGAGTACGTTCCGCTCATCGAACTTGGCCGGCGGCGCGGCTTTGGGGGGACCCTGGGCAGCCTGAGCGTGATCGGCGAGCGCGTCTTAGAGACGCTGGAGATCCCGTGACCCCCCGAACGCAGGCCGCCGCCCCCTCCTTGGGCGCCCAACCGGCCCGTAACGGGAGCGTACGCGCCCACCCTAGGCGAGTCATTCCGGCTTCGTGGCCGGTGCTCAAGCGGGTGGTCGACGTCTCGCTCGGAGGCGCCGCTCTGTTCGTTCTCTCGCCCGTGTTGCTGCTCGCCGCGCTCAGCGTTAGCGTCGTCTCTCCAGGGCCGCCCCTTTTCTTGCAGGAGCGCGTCGGGGAAGCCGGCCGCCGCTTCCGGCTATGGAAGCTGCGGACGATGATGAACGGCGCGGAATCGCTGCACTCGGCGATGCAAGAGCTCAACGAGGTCGAGGGACCCGTGTTCAAGATTCGCAACGACCCGCGGCTGCACGCCCTCGGGAAGTTCCTGCGGCGCACGAGCATCGACGAGCTGCCGAACCTGATCAACGTGCTGCTGGGCGAGATGTCTCTGGTCGGGCCGCGTCCGCCGCTCCCCAGCGAAGTTGCGCACTACGACGAGACGGCGAAGCGGCGCTTGACCGTGAAACCCGGCGTTACGTGCCTCTGGCAAATCTCCGGGCGCTCGAACGTCTCCTTCGACGAGTGGATGCAGCTCGACAACCAGTACATCGACACGTGGTCGCCCCTCGGCGATCTGATCATTCTGTTGCGCACCATCCCGGCGGTTATCAGGGGCGAGGGGGCCCGCTGAAGGCCCGGCTTCGGGCACTTCCTACTACTGCGCCGAGCCACGTCTCGCTGGCGCGTTCGACCCTCTTGGTGATGGCCGCGACCCTCGCCTCGACGATCTTCGGCTTCATGCGCGAGATCGTCAACGCGCGTTATTACGGCGCTCAAGCTGAGATGGACTCGTTCTTGGCGGCCGCTACGATTCCAACGATCCTCTTCGGCGTTTTCAACGGAGCGCTCGTCAGCGCGCTCGTGCCGATTTTTTCGGACTATCAGGCGATGGGCGAAGAGGAAGCCGCGCTGCGCCTGGCCAGCACCGTTTTCAACACGCTCATGATCGTGCTCTCGGCGCTGGCCGTCGTCGGATGGTTCTTGGCCCCGAGCTACGTTCCGATCATCGCTCACGGCTTTCCGCCGGCCCAGCGCTTGCAGACGATCGAGATGACGCGCTGGCTCTTGCCGGGCATCGTAACGACGAGCTTGGCCGGCGTCGCGAGCGCCATGCTGAACGCGCGCAGCCGCTTCTCGGCGTCGGCGATTCAAGGCACGGCGATCAACCTGGTGACGATCGCCGTGGTGCTGGCTTTCAACCACAAGCTGGGCATCTACGCGCTCGTGCTCGGCACGACGCTTGGCCTCGCCGCGCAACTCGTGGTGCAGCTTCCGGTGATCGTGCGCTCTCGCCTTTACCGCCCGATCCTCGACCTCTCGCACCCGGGGCTGCAGAAAATCTGGCTGATGCTGGGGCCGATCGTGGTCGGCTCCGCCGCGGGGCAACTGGCCATCTTTTTCGACCGATACTTCGCTTCGACGCTCAGTTCGGGCTACATCGCGGGAATGAACTACGCGACCAAGCTCGTCGGCTTTCCGCAGCAGATCTTCGCAGCCGCGATTGCGACCGTGATCTTTCCGCTCCTTGCGTCGCAGTTCGCAAGTGCGAACCGGGTCGGCGTCAAGCGCAGCGTGGTCATGGGCTTGCGCCTGGTCACGTTCATCACGATCCCGTCGGTCTTCGGACTGATCACGCTCGGTCATCCGATCGTCGCGGCGCTCTTCCAACGAGGAGCGTTCGGGCAGACCGCGACGGCGCTTTGCGCCGGCCTGCTGCCCTATGCCGCCATCGGCCTGGTCGGCACGGCGGCCAGCATCGTGCTCACGCGCTGCTGCTTCGCTTCGAAAGATACGCAGCGCACCGTGGCGATCTCGATCTTCGCGGTATGCCTCAACGTCGTCTTGTCGATTTGGTGGATCGGGCCGCTAGGGGCACGCGGCCTGCTGCTCGCGAATTCGATGAGCCAGTGGGCGCAGGCAGCCTTGCTCTTTGCGCTCGTGTGGCGCTTGGTGCATGGATTGGACTGGAAGACGATCGTCTTGTCGACGGCCCGCATCGTGGCTTGTTCGCTCGCGATGGTGGCTGCGCTGAACTGGATCGCGTCGCTTGGCGTGGTCGTCGGCCCGACGTTTGCCGCGCGCGCGTGGTACCTCTTCGGTCAGCTTGCGATCGGGAGCCTCGTTTTCATCGGCGCCGCTCGTTTACTCGGAGTCGAGGAACTGCCCATCGCCTTTACGCTGATCCTGCAAAAGTTCGAAGGGCGCGTGCTCAGCCCGCCGGAGAACCGCGAGGCACCGATTGCGTAGCGAACCGGCGGGCGATCGCTCGCTGGCCGGTTGGGTTATACCGCTTGGGCGTTTCATGCGCGGCGACTTCGCGCGCTACGGACTGCTGACGTTCGCCTCGACGACGGCGTCGAACGTGCTCAGCTATGCGTTCCATTTTTTTGTCAGCCGCCGTTTGGGCGTCGACAACTACGGGGAGCTCTCCGCCCTCTTCGCAACGACCGTGATCGCGTCGGTTCCGGCGACGTTTCTGGTCATCATCGTGGTCAAGTACGCGGCGGAATTTCGCGCGCTCGGCGACGACGCGCGCATTCGCGCGCTGATCGGCTGGATTACCGTCGTGATGGGCGCCTTTGCCGTCGCGGCGCTGCTGCTCGTTTGCGCCGCGAGCGGCGCCATCGCCGGCTTCTTGCACATCGGCGACCGTCTGGCCGTCGTGCTCGCCGGCTTCTTCATCGCGTTCTTCTTGCTTTCGCCCGTTCTGCGGGCCGTGCTGCAGGGGGTTGAGGACTTCGTCGGCTTCTCGATCTCCATCTGCATCGAAGCCGGCGGCAAAGCCGTCGTCGGCGTCGCTTTAGTCTATCTTGGTTTTGGGATTCGCGGCGCGCTGATCGGTTGGATCGTGGGCGTCGCGCTCGCGGTTGCGTACACGTACTTCGAGCTATGGCGCCGCTACCGGCACGCCGGCAAGCTGCCGCTCTACATCGACGTACGGCGCCTCATGATCACAAGCGCCCGCGTCGGCGCGACGACCCTCTTGATGACGAGCCTCGTCTCGACCGACGTCTTGATGGTCAAACACTATTTTCCGGCCAGCTCCGCCGGCTTGTACAGCGCGGCGTCGCTCGCCGGAAAGATGCTGCTCTATCTGGTCGGCTTCGTTCCGACGGTGGTCTTGCCGATGGCATCGAACCGCGCGGCCAGTGGACTGCGCCCGCTGCCGGTCTTCCTGCAAGGCACCGCCGTCCTCGTACTGCTGGCGGGCGCCGGGCTGACGCTGTACGCCACCTTTCCCGCGGGCGTCGTCGGTGCGCTTGCAGGCAAAGCGTTCTTGCGCGCCGCTCCGCTCGTCCTTCCGTACGGCACCGCAATGGTGCTGATCGCGCTGCTCAACGCGACGGTCAACTACAAGATGGCCATCCATCGGTTCGACTACGTCGTTCCGCTCGCCATCATCACGGTCGGCGAAATCGCTGCCATCGGCGCGTGGCACGGTTCGCTGCAGGACGTCATCCGCATCTTGATCGTCGGAAACGGCGGCGCTTTCGTGATCGCGCTCTATCGCATCGGAGCGCCGAGCCGGATCGTTCCCAAGGCCGTGAAGGAAGCGGTAGCTTAAGCCCCGGCCGCAGGCGACGCGCGGGTCGCGCGCGTCTTTCGTGCGGAGGCGATCAGCGCGCAGGTGCGCGAGCTTTCCAGCGCGGCTACGATGCGGTCGGCAGCGCCGCCGTCGCCGAAGAGCGCGGGGTGCTCGAGGGGCATGGTCGGCGGCTGCCGGACCCACTGGCGGATGAGCGTTTCGTTCGCGCCGGCCAAGCGGTTCCAGCCAGCCGCGACCGTGTTGGTCCACTCGGTGCGGTCGCGCAACGTGACGCATGGAACCGAGGCGAAGTACGCCTCGCGCGCAACGCCGCCCGAATCGGTGAAGATGACGCTTGCGCGGCGCTCGAGCGCCAGCATCTCGAGATAGCCGAGCGGCTCGAGCGCGAAAATCTCCGGCGGCAAAGCGATGCCGAAGCGCTCGAGCTGCAAGCGGGTGCGCGGATGGACCGGAAAGATCGCGCGGCGCGGTGCGCCGGCGAACGCCGCGACGATCGCCCGCAGGCGTGCCGCGTCGTCGACGTTCTCGCCGCGGTGAAGGGTCAGCAGATCGTAAGGCTCGCTCGCCAGTTCGTGCAGGGCGGGCGATAGCGCCGCCTCGGCGCGCGGCAGCGCTTGCAGATAGAGGTCGTACATGACGTCGCCGCATACGTGCACGCCGCTTCGAATACCCTCGGCCGCTAGACGTTCGACCGCCTCACCGTCGGTAACGAGGAGGACGTCCGCAATGTGATCGGTCGCTACGCGGTTCAGTTCTTCGGGCGTGCTCTTGTCGTACGAGCGCATGCCTGCTTCGACGTGGGCCAGCGGCAACCCGAGCGCTTTGGCGGCAAGGGCGCCGGCTAGGGTGCTGTTGGTGTCGCCGCGCACGACCACAAGGTCGGGGTCGAGCCGTTCGAGTACCGGGCTCAGCTTGCGAAGCATCTCGCCCACCTGCTCGCCGGGACCGAGCGAGCCCACTCCAAGGTTGACGTCGGGCTGCGGAATGCCGAGCTGATCGAAGAAGCCGGCCGACATCGCCGCATCGTAATGCTGGCCGGTGTGAACGAGGATCTCATGGTGGCGCCGTCGCAGGACGCGTGAAAGAACGGCGACCTGTATGAATTCGGGCCGCGCGCCGACGACCGAGACCACCCGCATGGCGAGCGGGACTTTTCCCGGCCGGCTCTTAAGGCCTTTAGCTCGGCTGGTCAGCCTTTTGAAGGCAGCGTCTTTACCGAGTCGTGGCGAACATCACGGACATGGTTGTCGCGCGCCCATCGATTCCGTTCGTGAGTCCCTTCGTTGGCGAGGAGGAGGTTGAAGCAGTCGTGCGCGCGCTGCGTTCTGGCCGGCTCGCTCAAGGCCCGGAGGTCGAGGCCTTCGAGAGGGAGATCTGCGCGGTAACCCACGCACGTCATGCGGTTGCCCTCAACTCCGGAACGGCGGCCCTGCACGCGGCCTTGGCGGCGATGGAAGTCGGCGAGGGCGACGAGGTCGTCACGACGCCCTTCACCTTTGCGGCCACCGCCACGCCGGTATTGATGGTGCTCGCAACCGTCCGGTTCGCCGATATCGACCCGCACACGTACGGGCTCGACCCGGCCGCGGCGGAGGCGGCGATCGGGCCCCGCACGCGCGCCGTCGTTCCGGTCGATCTTTTCGGCTTGCCCTATGACGCGCGCCTCGACGGGGTGCGCGCTCGCGGCATCCGGGTCGTGGAAGACGCTTGCCAAGCGATCGGGGCATGGCGTGACGGAGCGCCCGCCGGGAGTTTGGGCGACGTTGCGGCCCTATCGTTCTATGCGACCAAGAACCTCACGACCGGCGAAGGCGGAATGCTGCTGACACGCGATGCCGAAACGGCGTCGCGCGCGCGCGCTTTTCGCCAGCACGGGCTCGACGAGCGAGGCGAATGTGCATCGCTTGGATACAACTACCGCATGCCCGAGATGTGCGCGGCGCTGGGCCGCATCCAGCTCACGCGTCTCGAGGCGGTGAGTGCCCGGCGCCGGGCGAACGCCGCACTCTACGACGAACGCCTGGGAGGGATAGCGGGTATCACGACGCCGTTCGTTCCCACGAACATGCGGCACGCTTACCATCAGTATTCGATTGCGATCGACGGCCAAGCCACGCCGAACGGCGCGGACCGCGATCGCGTCACCGCGTTCCTGGGCGAGAACGGGATCGGCTTTGGCGTCTACTATCGGCGCCCGCTGCACCTGCAGCCCCTCTTCGCGGGGGCGGGATACGGGCCCGGCGACTTCCCCGTCGCCGAGCGGGTCGCCCGGCAGATCCTCGCACTGCCGGTCCATCCGGCTCTCACGCGGGCGCAGGCCGATGCAGTCGTCCGGGCGGTGCGCGTGGCGGTCGGCGCCGATCGCAACGGAGCAATGCATGCAGCGCGCTAAGGCCCCGGCACGCGCCGCGACCATCCGCTTGGGCGTGGTCGGCTACGGCGTGATCGGGCGCCATCACGCGCGCAACGTAGGCGCCATGCGCGGCGTCGAGCTGACGGGAGTGGTCGATTCGAGCCCGACGGCGCGCGCCGAAGCGGAACGAGCGGGCCATCGAGCTTTCTCTTCGATCGGAGCGCTATTGCGGGCCGGCATCGACGGCGCGATCGTGGCGGTGCCGACCAGCGCCCACGAGACGGTTGCGGCCCAGCTCATCCGCGCGGCGCGGCCCATCCTGGTCGAGAAGCCGCTCGCCCCGACGCTCGCTGCCGCCAAGCGGATCATCGCGCTCGCGCAGGCAGCCCGCGTTCCGCTGATGGTCGGTTATGTCGAACGCTACAACCCTGCTGTAGAAGCGCTGCGCTCGTTCCTGGAATCCGGCAAACTGGGGGGTCTCATCAGCATTTCGGCGCGGCGCGTCGGCGCTTTTCCTCCGCGCGTCAGGGATGCCAACGTGCTGGTGGACATCGGCGTCCACGACATCGATCTCGTGGCGTACCTCACCGGGGCCTATTTGACGCTGACCTCGGCGCAGGGCGGGATGGCCGTGCAGCACGACCAGCTCGACTTCGCGAACCTGCTGCTCGACGCGGAAGGCTGCCTCGTTTCGATCGAAGCGAATTGGATCACGCCGATTAAATTGCGCGAAATGTCGCTGACCGGAACGAACGGCTTTTGCCGGGTCGACTACATCACGCAGGAGGCATCGTTCGTCCGCGGCCGGAGCTTTTCACCGACGACGGGCTTTGAGGAGCAGGTCGCGCAGTACAAGGCCGGCCTGCTGACCTCTTTGCCGGTTCGCAAGCGCGAGCCGCTCGCGCGCCAGCTCGAGGTCTTCGTGGCCGGCGTCCGCGGCGCGCAACTTCCCGATCCCCATGTGGCGCTCGCCTCGCTTCGCATCGCCGAAGAGGCGACGGCCGAGATCACCCGGCAGCAAATCGCGCGAGGAACGGCCGCGCGGCCGGCTTAAGGTGCCGGTCGACGCCGGCGCCTTCGTTCACGAGACGGCGCTCGTCGAGAACGGTGCATCGATTGGCCCCTCCACGAGCGTTTGGCACCACGCGCAGATTCGTGCCGGCGCTGACATCGGTGCCCGGTGCGTGATCGGAAAGGGCGTCTTCGTCGACGTAAACGTCGCGATCGGTGACGATTGCAAGCTGCAAAATTACGCGTGCATCTATCACGGTTCGCGCATCGGGCGCGGCGTCTTCGTCGGGCCGCATGCAGTCTTCACCAACGATCGCAGGCCTCGTGCGACCAACCCAGCCTTCGCGCCGCTGCGCGACGGCGATTGGACCGTCGGAACGATCGTCGTCGAAGACGGCGCCTCGATCGGCGCTAACGTAACGCTCCTGCCGGACATCCGGATCGGGCGCTGGGCGATGGTGGCCGCCGCTGCCGTGGTCAGCGCGGACGTCGAGCCCTACGCGCTCGTCGTCGGTTGCCCGGCACGGCGGGTCGCGTGGCTATGCCGCTGCGCCCGGCGGGTCGACGACGCAAAGCGTTCGTGCGCGCAGTGCGGACCGCTCCCACCCGACCATCCCTTGATTGGGAAGTCCTGATTTAGCCCAGGCCGTCGTTGCCGCCGGCCTCATTTACCGGTAGTAAACTTAGGCCGGAGGCGCCTAGGCCCGGGCTAAATCAGAACTTCCTGCGGAACAGCTCGCGAGCGAGTTAGAACGCGCGAACGTTCATTAGGTTGGCGTTGCGGAAGATCTCGGTGATTTTTTCGACGGTGTCGGGCCTGGCGAAGTAGGCGACGAGGCTGCGGCCGCGCTCGAGGGCCTCGACGTAGTTGTCCAATTCGCTTTCGGGAATCTCGAGGTCGCCTAAGCGGTCGTCGAGCGCTTCGTTACGGAAAAAATTCTGCAAGCGGTGATGCCCGTAGTTGATGCCGGGTACGCCCGCTCCGAGGTCCCCTTCCATCAACTCCTCACCGATGAGTCCGCGCGCGAGGGGCTGGCTCGCGTCGTCGGGTCCGATGACCGAGATTGGGTCGATCGAAAGGCCGGCCTCGCCGAGCGCGCGCTCGAGCGCGCTCACGTCGCCGTTTTGCGAGAGACCGGTCACAACCGTCGCCATGCAACCTCCTACGTTGGGCTAGGAGCGTCGAGTTCGCGTTTCTCGCACGACGCCCTACGGTAAAATGAGCTGCGTTTACGCCTGTCTCATTGAGGTTCCGGTCAGCGGCGCGCCGCCCGGTGGGGGTCCCAAACTGACCTCGCGCACGAAGGCCAGGATCGCCGCTCCCAACCCGACCAGCCACACGACCGCGAGTACGGCCCAGCCGACCACCGGTAGGATCTCGGCGGCGCTGACCACGATCAACCCGAGCACGAGCGCGCCAAGCGGCGAGGGCGTGGTGTGCGGACGTACGAGCTCGTATAGCCGCCTCCCGATCAGGAGCGAGACGGCGGCCTGCCCGATCCAGGCGCCGGCAAAGAGCGCCGCGATTTCGAGCACGATGAGCGGGATGCCGATGATGCTGATCGCGAGCAGAATCATAATGGGGATGACGGCAATCAGCGCCAGCGTGCCGGTAGCAGCTGAAAGACCGGGATGCCGCTCGACGCGGTCCAGCGCAATGCGCACGCGGAGCGGAAAAAGCAAGAACGCGAAGACGACGACGATATCCCACCCGAGCTGTTCGAAGAGGCGATGGTTTTCCGCCGCGACCTCTCCGCTCACGCTGTCCGGATTGAGCCAAGGGATCAGCATGCCGACCGACGAGCCATTCGAAAAGTCGTTGACGCGTCCGCCGACGTCGCATCCGTCGTGGGGGTCGAAATCGCCGAAGTAGACGTTCACGTTACCATCGATTTGGGCGCCGCTGTCGCAAGCGACGTTCGCGAAAAACACGTTCAAGTCGCCGCGGACCTCGTCACCTTCCGGGATCTCGGTGTCGGTAAACCAGACCGTCTTGCCGTGATTGTAGGTGTGAGCGGTGGCGCCCGTGGTGGCGAGTGCCACGAAGAGGGACGAGGCAAAGGCGGATAGCGCGACCACGCGCGCAAGGCGCGTCAGATGCATCATGGGAACTCCGAGGTGCTGGCGAGATGGGTGGCGAGGCGCGGGCGGACGACCGTATACGCGACGATTGCGATTGCTGCGGCGGCGACGTCGAGGACCAGGATCCCTCCGACGGCCGCGGTCACGTCGGTCGTGTGACCCCCGAAAAGATGTGAGACGCTGCTCGCCAGGACCGCAAGCGCATCGGCGCCGCGGCGCAGCGAAAGCATGACTACCGCCACCGCAGCCCGCGCCAAGTCGCCGCGGAACGTGAAGGCGAGGGCGATCGCAGCCCAGGCAAATGCCGTGTAGGTCGCGAGCACGCCGAACCCGAGGTGGTGATGGGCTCGCGGCGCCCGCAGCGCACGAACTTCGGCCATTGCCTTGAAGGTGAAGTTCGGTGCCGGCTCGAGCCTGCGCGGCTGCAATAGGAGCGCGTCGACGACGCGCAGTTCGTGCAGCGTCTCGGCGCAACGCCGGCACGCCTTGGCATGCGCGGCAACGCGTGCGCTCTCGTGCGGCGCGAGCGTGCCGTCGAGGTATTCGTCGAAGCGCGACTCAAAAGACGAGCAGCGCATGCGGAACCCCCGGTTGACGGCGTGGTTCGAGCGCCTCGACGGCGCTTGCTTCGCGTTCCCGCAGCTTCTGTGCGAGCGCGAGCTTGCCGCGGTGAATGAGGGTCTTCACGTTTCCGAGCGAGAGGCCCATCGTCTCCGCGATCGTCTGGTACTCCATGTCGTTGTAATAGCGCAGCGAGAGCACGGCTCGGGTTCGTTCGGGTAACTCGGCCAGGGCCGCGCGAACTTCGCTCTCGGCTTCCGCACGCAGCACGCCGCCGGACGGATCGGCCTCGCGCGATGGGTCGGGGATGGCGTTCTCGAGACTGCGCTCGTCGCCGAGTTCCTGCGCAGACGGCCGGCGAAGCGACTTGCCCAGGTGCGTTCGCACGACGTTGCGCGCGATGTGATAAATCCAGGTCGAGAACCGCCCGAGGTTGGGGTTGAACGTTCCGAGGTGGGCATACGCGCGCAAAAACGTCTCCTGCGCGAGGTCTGCAACGTCGGATGGTACGCGCACGCCGGCGCCGATGAAGTTTGTGATACCCCTCTTGTAACGGTCGACCAGGACGGCGAAGCTTTCGCGATCGCCCCCGAGAACGAGCCCGACCAACTCCTCGTCGGTCCGCCCTTCGATCGTCATCCTCCCTCGCTTCTTTGTTGCAACCTGGCTACCATCCGCGCGGCCAAATGTTGCAGCAGCCGCGGCGAGGAGGCGGGGAGGGCCGAACGACCGCAGCGAAAAGCGCCGCGGTGAGCTTGCACTTGGGCATCATTCGAATTGCAGAGAGCGCAGGGGACGCCATCCTGGACGTTTACCGGCGCGAGGATCATGGAGCGACGAGAAAGGCGGACGACTCGCCGCTGACGCTTGCCGACCGCGCCGCGCACGACGTGATCGTGGCGGGTCTGGCCGAGCTCGACCCCGGCACGCCGGTTCTCTCAGAGGAATCGGAGCCGGTCACGGACGGCGAGCGGCTCGAATGGGGACGCTTTTGGCTCGTCGATCCGCTCGACGGAACCAAAGAGTTTCTCAAGCGCAACGGCGAGTTTACCGTCAACATCGCGCTGATCGAAGGCGGCCGCCCGGTGCTCGGGGTCGTGCACGCGCCCGTCCTAGCGACGACGTACTGGGCCACGCTCGGCGGGGGTGCTTACAAACGGGAGGGCGCGGCGGCAGACCGTCGCATCGGCGTGTCGGACTATCGAGCGAGCGGCCTGCGCGTGGTTGCGAGCCGGTCGCATGCGGGCGAACGGCTCGCGCGCTTCCTGGGAGCGCTCGAAAGCCATGAATGCATCAGTAAAGGCAGCTCCCTGAAGCTGTGCCTGGTCGCCGAAGGGGCGGCTAACCTCTATCCGCGTTTCGGCCCCACGATGGAGTGGGACATCGCCGCGGCGGCGATTGTCGTAACCGAGGCGGGCGGCACGATCACCGACGTCGAGGGACGCGACCTTACCTTTAACAAGGCCAACTTGCTCAACGCTCAGTTCGTCGTATGCGGCCGGCCCGCATATCCGTGGGCGAACGTCCTGGCTTCGCTTGACGCAGAGGCCGAGTCAGCCTAGCAAACCGTCCGTTCGCCGTCGGCGGCATAAGCGGACGGAATGTGGCCGCGCGCTTGGAGTGCCGCCAGGATCTTCTCGACGCTCTCGTCGACGGTCTCACGCTCGGTATGGCAGACGACCTCAGCCGCCGCCGGCACTTCGTAGGGGTCGTCGATACCGGTAAAGCCTTTAATCTCGCCGCGCCGCGCCTTGGCGTACATGCCCTTGACGTCGCGCGACTCGCACACCTCAAGCGGCGCGTCGACGAAAACTTCGATGAAGCGCTCGGTGTTTTCGCGCACTTCGCCGCGCACCGAGCGGTAGGGGCTGATCGCGGCGGTGATGGCGACGATGCCGTTGCGGCTCAGAAGATCGGCCACGAAGCCGATGCGGCGGATGTTCGTGTCGCGGTCTTCCTTGCTGAACCCCAGCCCCTTTGAAAGGTTGGTGCGAACCACGTCGCCGTCGAGGATCTCCACTTTGAGGCCGCGTGCGCGCAGCACTTTGAGCAGCTTGTGGGCGATGGTGGTCTTGCCCGATCCGCTGAGCCCGGTCAGCCAGACCGTCGCTCCCAAGGTTTCCATGAAATGCGTTTTCCCTTTCTAACTCGATGAGGCGGTCAGCTTGCCACGGCCATTGCGGCCATCAGGACCGCAGCGACCTCGGGTCGCGTCACGTATTCGGGCGGTGCTTCGCCGCGGGCGAGCATGGCGCGTAGCGCCGTCCCAGAGAGCGCCAAACGCTCCTCGGGTGTGCTGGGACTCGTCTTCTCGGTCGCCATTTGTTTGGTCCTCAGGCAATAGAACGCGTTATCAAACTTCATCGGCGTGATCGCGAGCTCTTCTGAGTTGAACTCGTTGAAGATCTTCTGCGCGTCGTATGTCCCGTAATACGCTCCCACCCCGGCGTGATCTCGCCCCACGATGAAATGCGTGCATCCGAAGTTCTGCCGAGCTATGGCATGCATGATCGCTTCCATCGGACCGGCGTAACGCATCGCAGCCGGAAAGGCAGCAAGCAGGACGCGCATCTTCGGATAATAATGCTCGAGCAGCGCCTCGTAGCAGCGAATACGCACGTCGGCGGGTACGTCGTCGGCCTTGGTTCCACCTACCAACGGATGGATCAACAAGCCGTCGACCGATTCTAGCGCCGTTTTTGTGATGTACTCGTGAGCCCGGTGGATCGGGTTGCGTGTTTGAAACGCCACGACGGTCCGCCACTCGCGCTCGGCGAACGCGGCGCGCGTTTGCTTGGGATTCAAACGATACTGAAGGAAATCTTCGTGCGGAATCGCATCGACGAGCGTCACTTGGCCGCCGAGATAGACCGGGCCCTCGCGCCGCATCGTTGCGACTCCGGGATGAGCGTCGTCGGCCGTTCCAAAGACGCGCTCGGCCTCACGCTCCTGGTCCGGGACGTATTTGCTCGTTACCGTCATCGTCGCGACGATGGACCCATTGGGCAGGGCTAACGCGATCTCACCGATGGGGACGCGCGCCGCTCGCGTTTCATCCAACTGAAGCGCGACCGGAATCGTCCAGGCGAGGCCGCCCGGTAGCCGCCGATGGCCGACCACGCTCTGATACTCGGCTTCGGTCATGAAGCCTTGCAGTGGGCTGTAGACGCCGCTCGCGATACACTCGAGGTCGGCCACGGCGCGCTCCGAAAGTTCGACCCGCGGCAAAGCATGGGCTTGCTCGAACGCATCGCGGCGCGCCGGACCGCGCAGCGCGCGGTCGACCAAGACGCCGCCGTGCGGTTGAATGCCGTGAATCATCGACTGGACCCTACGACGTCGCTCTGCTGCCTCGCGGCATTGCGCTCGGCGATCGCATCGACGACCGATTTTTGCTCCTCGCGGCGGCGCCGGTCATCGGGATCGAGCATTTCCCATGCGGCGTGTTTCAATCGCTTGTTTTCACGGTCGAAGCCCGCGATCTCTTCGGGCGTGAAGACGAGCTCCTGGCCCGCCTTGATCGCGTAACGCTGGTAGCCAAGCTCGTCGAGCGAACGGCCGGCAACGCTTTCGAAGATTCGCAAATCGGCGGCGCTCGTCTCGTTGAGAAATTTTCGAGTGTTGTCCTTCATGACGGGCTTGGTGACGTTTTCCCAAAGGTTGCTCGCGTCGGCTGCACGATGGGCTTCGGCGGTCTCGTAGAATTTGACGGCCTCTTCGGTGAACGTGGCTTCGAGGAAGGTGGAGACGCTTTTCATCGTGCCGGTCTCATCGCCGGTCAACGCCTCGTAGCTGATCGAGAGCATTCGCTCGTCTCCGATGCGCTCGCGCAGGCGCAAGCAGGTCTGCTGGGCTTGGTCCCAGTCCTTGGCAATGTTGTAGTAATGCTTCTCACCTTCGATCGCTTTGGTGAACGACAGCGCCACATCGCGCCCGTCGCGATAGAGATAGATGAACTTCGCGTCGGGAAAACGATCGGCTAGCTCGCCCGCATACTTTACGTTTCCCAGGCTCTTGCAGCACCACGAACGCTTGCTCCACGTCTCGCGCAGCGTATCGTAGACGGCCGCCATCACCGCGTAGAGATCGTTGCGATCGCAGCGCGCCGCGATTCGGGCGCGATCGAGATCGACCCCCTCCCACTCGACCGGATTCGCTTCGACCAGGCGACACGTGTCGTCGACCAGCTGAGCGAATGCCTGCGGATCGGACAGATCGCCGTACCCGCCGATCAGCGGCATCAGGCGGATGAGGATGTGCGGCGGATGCGGTGCAGCGATCTCCGGAAGCTGATTGATCATCAAGCGAAAGAGGTTGGATCCGGACCGTTGCGTTCCGATCATGAAGATCTTCACGAGAACAAGACTCCTTGCGACATGCGCGTTGGTTACCTAGCGAAGAGAAAGAACCCGGCGATGCCGGCGAGGGGAATCATGAGTGCGACTTCCGCCTTGAACCGGAAGAGGGCAACGAGCGCGGCCGCCAGGATGGCGAGCGCCGCGGCTAAGTGCCAGGGCGTGTCGTGCGGCATCGTTTGGCCGACCACGACGGCTGCCGCGACCAGCATGCCGACCACGGCGGGTCGCACGCCCTTGAGCGCGGCGGTGACGGCCGAGGACTTCTTGATGGCTTGCAGCGAGTGGGCGGCAAGCAGCGCGAGCAGCGCCGGCGGAACGAACATCCCCAGCATCCCGACGAGCGCTCCGGGCAGGCCGGCGATCTTGACGCCGACGAAGGCGGCCGTCATCAGAATCGGGCCGGGGGTGATCTGCGTGAGCGCCAGACCTGCGGTAAATTCGCGCGGCGTCAACCAGTGCAAGCCGTTGACAAGCGTGTTCTTGATGATCGGAATGAAGACGTAGCCGCTCCCGAATAGGGACACGCTCATCACGGCAAAGGTCAAAAAGATCTTACTGAGGAGGCCCGCGCCGGTCACCGGCGCCAGCGCCAGGAGAGGCGCCAAGCCGAGCGTCCTCGGCCCAGCTTGTGGTTTCGCTTCGGGCGGCACGTTTGTGGGCGGAGTCCGGTACAAAAGCCATCCGGCCAGTCCCGCGCACCCGACGATCAGGAACGTCACCCACCACGTGTTGACGAAGACGATGGCCAAGCACGCGGCCAAGGCGATCGCCACCTGCGCCGGGCTGCGGATCTGCTTCTTGCCCAAATCCAAAGCCGCGATCAAGACGATCGCTACCATCGCAGACGGGAATCCGAGGAAGATGCGGTTGACCGCCGGCAGCGCGCCGTATCGCAGGTAAAGCAGGCTCAGGCTCGTGACGACGATGAACGACGGCACGACGGAGCCAAGCCAGCAAACCGCGGCGCCGGCAACACCCCGCAGACGGTAGCCGATTGCGACCGTCATGTCGATGGCCACCGGGCCGGGGAGCACCTGCGCGACCAGAATCGCATCGGCGATGTCTTCCTGGGTCGCCATCTCGCGGGCGATGAGCGACTTCGAGACCACTGCGATAAAGGTCATAAAACCGCCCCACGTCGTGCACCCAATGCGCAAGAAAATGAGGAATAAGCGCCCCAACGAGGTAGGGTGAGGCGACCGACTCGAAACCGGCGGGTTTAGCGCCTCAGACGACATTGACCGAGCAGCACTCCTTGAAACGCGGCGAGCTATACGGCGCGGTTCGCCGCCAAGCTCGCAAAACCGCCCTGCCCTACGTCGCTAGGCCTCGGACCACCAAATTGACGCCAATCCCCGCCAGCCAAACGGCGAGGCCCCATTTGAGCGGACGCGAGGGGATCTTCATCGCGAGCGTACCGCCGACGAAGGCGCCGACGACTCCGCCCATCAGCAGATGCTCGTAGATGTTCAAGTTGTAGTTTCCCGCGAAAACTTGGATTCCGCCGCCGATCAGGGTGAGCGTTAGAGCGAACGTGATATCGGTTCCCACCACCTTGGCGGCCGTTAAGCTCGTCAGGCCGAGAAGCGAAAGCGAGCCCAGCGCTCCGGCGCCGGCCGACGAGAAGCCTACTTCCATGCCGACCGGAAACATGAGCGGCGTCAACCAGCGTGGGCGGTTGCCGGTTCCCGCCGCGCCGCCCGTTCGCATCAGGCGATAGACGTTGAGGATGGCAGCCGAGACGATCGTGATTCCCAGGATGACGTAGAGCACGTGCTGATCGACGTGCTTGTTCAAGCTGTTCAGAAACAGACCGCCGCAGATAACGCCGGGGACGCCGCCGAGCAACATCCAGCCGAGCGTCTTGAACGATACCTGACGGCGAAGCATGTACATCGGGGACGTCAGCAGGTTGATCGTTGCGGCAAAGACCAGTGCCGTGCCGACCGCAACCGCGGCCTTGAGGCGGAGCACGAGCAGGAGCATGGGAGTCGTCAGCGTACCGCCGCCGACGCCGGTAAGTCCCATGGCGGTTGCAATCAAGAATCCGATGGCAATCGCGGTGACGTCAGTATTCATTTGAGATTGAGAACTCCCGAGCGAATGAGAAACGCCTTTCCGGCGCGCCTAACGAGACGCACGCGGCGCATCCGGCCCGCCTGAACCGGGCCCTGACGTAGCCTGAGCTTTTAACGGCTTCGGCAGAACCCCTGCCCTTCGGCAGTGAACCCAAGTAAATCTTTGGGTGAAAGGCCAGGCTAAGGCGCGGGTTGCGGCTGCCAGATTGCCAGAATCGAAGCGGTCTCTGTGTCCGGGGACTTTCGCGACACCGGCCTGAAGCCACCCGAATGGAGCTGCGGATCGATCGCGCGATCGTCGCCGAGGCGCGCCGTCTTGCGCAAGCGATCGTCGAGCCGGTGAGCGCGTTCATTGCCACTCATTCGACCCATTCGGTCGAGCGCGCGGTGCTGCGGCTCTTCGGAGCCGACGGCGTGGGCTCCGATGAAGCGCCCGTGCCGAACCTTGCCCTCGAGCGCATCGGCAGCGTGCGGCTCGCTTCCGGAGTCGCGCGCTGGATCGGTGCGGGCGTAGCCGAGACGGGCGGTGCGCCCTCCGATATGGCTCGGGCGCTAGCGGAAGGCCGGCTCGACGTCGCGAGCTTCGACAACGTGCCCGAACGTGCGGCGCGGGCGGCCCTCGCGCCGCACGTCGCGCTGGCGCTGGGACGGATCGCGGCGCGACGCGAGGAACGGCGCGAGCGGCTCGCTCGGCTGCCGCAGTCGCCGCCTCCGCTGCTCTACGTCATCGTTGCCAGCGGCAACATCTATGAGGATCGCACCGCTGCGGTGGCCGCCGCCGAGGCGGGAGCCCAGATCGTCGCCGTCATTCGCTCGACCGGACAGTCCTTGATCGACTTCGTCCCTTTTGGGGCGACAACGGAAGGGTTTGGCGGCACCTACGCCACGCAAGAGAACTTTCGTATCATGCGCGCGGCCCTCGATGACGTCTCGGAACGCCTGGGCCGCTACGTCATGCTGACCAACTACGCGAGCGGCCTATGCATGCCGGAGATCGCCGCGATGGCGGCGCTCGAACGGCTCGACATGCTGCTGAACGACTCGATGTACGGCGTTCTTTTCCGCGACATCAACATGAAGCGCACCTTTGTCGACCAGCACTTTTCGCGGATGCTCAACGGTTTCTCGGGCATCATCATCAACACCGGAGAAGATAACTACCTCACCACGGCCGATGCGGTCGAGCAAGCTCCCGCGGTGCTCGCTTCGCAGTTTATCAACGAGGAGTTCGCGCTCCGCGCGGGGATGCCGCAGGCCCAGATCGGCTTGGGCGACGCGTACGAAATCGACCCCGATCTCGAGGACGGGTTCCTGTTTGCTCTCGCCCAAGCGCAGCTCGCACGGCAGATCTTCGCGGCGGCGCCTCTGAAGTACATGCCGCCGACCAAGCACATGACCGGTGACATCTTCAAAGGTCACCTGATCGACGCGATGTTCAACCTCACGTCGGTCATGACCGGGCAGACGATCCACTTGTGCGGGATGCTGACCGAAGCGATCCACACGCCGTTTCTGGCCGACCGCGCGTTATCGCTCGAAAACGCACGGTACGTGATGCGAACCGCGCGCCATCTCGGCGACGATATCGAGCTCAAGCCGGGCGGCATCGTCGAGCGGCGAGCGGAGCGCGTGCTGCGCGAGGCGCTCGCCCTGCTCCGGCGGGTAGCCGAGATGGGCCTGATGGAGTCGATCGCCGCCGGAACGTTCGCTGACGTGAAGCGCGCTCCGGATGGCGGCCGCGGCTTCGAGGGCGTCTTCGCGCGCGCCGCGGATTATTGGAACCCTTTCGAAGACGCGCTCGCCTCCGCCGGCCTATCGAGCGTGGCGGGATAAACCGTGAACCCGGTGCGGCCCTATGGCGACACGCTGGGCGACGGGAAGGTCCAGCTTTCGTTTACGCTTCCGCTCGACTGGAGCGAAGCGGCCGACGAAGCCGCGCGCCAACTCGTCGCGAAGATGGGGTTTACGGAAGTCGCGGTCTCGGAAGGACGCTCTATCGCAAGCGGCTTCTCGTTTTTCGTCGTTTATGCGAGCACCCCGGTCAGCGTCGACCTCGCGGCGATCGCCGTGACGTCGCTACGGACGCACGGACTTTCGATGGACGAGATCGATGCACTCGTGCGCGCGCGGGTCGGGCGCAAGCTGCGCATCGCAGGCGCCTGCATCGGGACGGACGCGCACACGGTCGGCATCGACGCGATCCTCAACATGAAAGGCTATAAGGGAGACTACGGACTCGAACGCTACAAGGAATTCGTCGTCTTCAACCTCGGGAGCCAAGTTTCGGTCGAGGACTTGGCCCGCTTCGCCAAAGAGAACGCGATCGATGCGATCTTAGCGTCCCAGGTCGTGACGCAAAAGGGAAGCGACATCCAAAACTTCACGGCGCTCTCGGAGCTGCTCGAAGCGGATGGAATTCGCGATCGCACACTCTTGATCGCGGGCGGGCCGCGCATGACCAACTTGCTTGCGAGCGAGCTCGGTTACGACGCCGGGTTCGGGCGCGGCACGCTGCCGAGCGAGGTCGCGGCCTTCATCGCGCAGCGCTTCAGCGAGCACCGCTAGCCGATGCGGTTTGCGCTTCGTGCCGCCGGCGCGGTCGCCACGTTCTGGGCGTGCTGCGCCGTCGCCCCGATGCCTTTCGCGCAAGCCCAGAGCGTCTCACCCGCGCCTAGCGCAACGCCGTCCGCGTCGCTGCCGTTTGAGGCGGTGCCCGTCATCGAGGAAGCCACGCCCGTGCCGAAGCCGACGTTGCGCGCGAGCACCGTGCGCCCGGCCGCGGCCGGCGCGGACTGGAGCGCTTCCGAAATCGCGCGCCTCGACGAGGAGCTCGACGCGTTGCTCGCGGATTCGGCCGCGATTCGGGGCGCGCACGTGGGCGTCGTCGCGGTCGACTCGCGCGACGGCAAGACGCTCTACGCCCGCCACGGCGATGACGAGTTCCAGCCCGCATCGACGCTAAAGCTGCTGGTCGGGAGCGTGTCGCTCGAGCGGCTCGGGCCAACGTACCGCTTCCGGACGATCGCTTACGTGAAAGGAGTCGCGGGCGAACCGGCGCGGCGCGAAGGCGATGCGTTGGTCGGTTCGCTCGTCCTGCGCGGCGGCGGCGACCCGTTGCTGTCGACCCACGACCTCGCCGGGTTCGCAGCGGCCGTTTCGCGTCTCGGGATCGCGCGCATCGTCTCCGGGTCGCTCGCCGTCGATCCGTCGCACTTCGATCGAGCTCCCTATCCCGAGGGCTGGGTGTGGGACGACTTCGCGCAAGACTACGCTCCCGTCGTAGCCGCCACGACGATCGAGGAAAACGTCATCCATCTCTTTGCGCGGCCACGTTCGGACGAAAGCGGCTGGCTGGCCGTGTCGGCGCAACCGTTGCGCGACGTCCTGCGCGCGGCGCCCGAAAGCTGCGCGCCGTCATTCGACGTCGTCGTCATTTCGCGCGCGCGCGTTCTGCCTGCCGGCTCGCAGAGTTCCCTCGACGTCGCGCGCGAAGGCAACGGCTGCATCGACGTGATCGGCGGCATTCCGGCGGGCGAGAACGGCGAGAGCATCGACGCGGCCGTTCCGAGCCCGGAGGCCTACGCGTATCGCATCGCCGCGCAGCAACTCGGCGACGCCGGCATCGACCCAGGAATGTACCGCAGCGCCTCTCCTCCGCCGTGGGATTTCACGACCGGTGCGATGCCGGCGGGCGCTCCGATCGTCTGGTCGCATTTGGGTCCGCCGCTGGGCTCTTGGCTGGGTCCACGTTTTTGGATCCCAAGCGACAACCTCGCGGCCGAGCTTCTGCTCAAGGAGATCGGCTGCGGCGCGGGCGGCGAGCCGGGAACGACCGCGAAGGGCATCGCTTTCGAGCGGCAGTTCTTGCGCGCGATTGGGGTGGACCCCAAGACGGTGACGCTCGCCGACGGTAGCGGGCTCTCGCAGTACGACCGCATCACGCCGCGCGACCTCGTCGCGATCCTGCAGCACGACTGGAACGGGCCGCACCGGGATCTCGTGCTCGACTCGCTGCCGATCGGCGGCGCGCGGGGCACGATCGAGGGGATCGCCGGGACGCCGGTGGCCGGTCGCGTCGTTGCTAAGACCGGCAGCATGTCGCACGTGCGCGGTCTGGCCGGCTATCTCGCAACCGAGCGCCACGGAGCGGTGACCTTCGCCTTCAACGTCGACGATTGGAACGGCGACAACGCTGCGCTCGCGGCCTTGCGCGCGAACGCTCTGGCGCGCATCGCCGCGATGTGAGGCTCGCGAACGGCGCGAAAACGTCGAAGGCGCAACGCTCGCTCGTTTGCAGGTAAGCAAAAGAAGCCGCCCCTATATCCCGGCGAAGTGGCTTTGCGCGTCGTCGTTCGTGGTTTGAGGAGCGTTGCATTTTTAGCGCTGGGCATGGGTTGCATGGCGCTCGTGTCCCCACCTCAAGCGAGCGCCGAGCCGGAGGTTCGCACCCTTGCCGGGTCGGGATTAGCCGGTTTTGCCGACGGCCCGGGCGCGACGGCGTCGTTTCTTATGCCGGAAGGTCTCGCCGTCGACGCTGCCGGTGACGTCATCGTTGCCGACACTGCGGCACAACGAATTCGCGAGGTAGCGCCTTCTGGGGCCGTTCGTACCATCGCCGGCTCCGGAACGATCGGTCCGGCCGGTCTTTACGTCGCGGGAGGCTTCGCCAACGGCCCCGCAACCGGAGCACGTTTCAATCAGCCGGCGGCCGTCGCCGTTGCACCTGACGGCTCGATCATCGTCGCCGATCGCGGCAACCACGCTCTGCGACGAATCCGGGACGGCGCCGTGACGACGTATGCCGGCAACCCATCGCGCCCGGGGTCGGCCGACGGTCCGCTCGCAAGCGCGACGTTCACGGCTCCCATAGCGCTCGCGTATGACGCGCAGGGCGACCTTTACGTGGCCGACTATGGCGTCGGCTTGAGGAAAATCGGCCGGGACGGCACCGTTTCGACGATCTCCGTGCCGGCGCCGTACGCCTCGGCGCACGTGACGGGTCTCTCCGCGGTTACCGACTGGGGACAAACGCGCTTGTATTGCGCGACGCTCGACCGGGGCACGCTCGTTCTCAGCGGAGGCACGTTTCTTGGGCACTACTCCGCCGGAACGCCGGCCAACGACGGAAAGAACGTCTTCATTCAAGGTGCTCGCTGGTCCGGTTACGCCTACGCAGTCGCCGCGCAGCCGGGCACGAATTTTGTCTATACGGACATACGGAGCAGCGTCGTACGCGTCATGGCCTTCGGCAGAACGTATATCGCGGCGGGCGAGGATTCGGAGAACTCCAGCTTCGATGGGGCGAACTTCGCCGACGGTGCCGGTACGACGGCGCGTTTCAACACGCCGATGGGCATCGTCGGGTTACCGGGGGGATCCTACGCGATCGCCGACACCGGTAACCGCCGAATTCGCGTGATGGGCCCAGTCGACTTCAGTCTTACGACGTCGCCCGAAATGCTCCAAGGCGCGGGCGACGCGTACCGCATCGTCTACGTCGGCAACTCGATTGTCTCGTATAACCAAAACTGGGACGAATCGGTGTCCGGCATCATCGAATCGCGCTTGGATGAAGACTGGAATTCGCTCGGCTTTCCCAAGAGACCGCGCGTCTTTCCGGTACAGCTGATCGCTAAACTCTCGGCGATCAAGACGTGGATTGAAACCTACCCGGCAAGCGGGCTCGCTGAAATGGTGATCTGGCAGATAAACTCCGGCGAAATCGACGACGAGCCCGTGGCCGGATCGCGTTCCGCCCGAGAGGTTACGGGGACGCTCAGAGAACTGGCCGCCGAGCTGCGCGCCAAGAGCATTCCGCTGGTGGTCTCGGTCAACGCTCTCTCGTATGAAGTCTCGCCCGTCGAAGATCTGTGGTTTGTCATGCGTGCGCACCTCGCGGACGAACCCTACGTCTTTCCGCCGGACGAACGGGCGGAGATGACGGAGCCCTACCCTCACGTTCCGTCGAGAGCTGCGATGCTGGAGAAAGCGGTTGCCGCCGCGGGCGTGCAAGTGATCGATGCGTTGCCGCAATTTTCTGAGACCGAGATGCAGTCCAGCCACCCCGCGCTCTTTGCCGGCAACGACGACCACTGGTCTCGCCAAGGTACGCTGCTGGCGGCGCATACGATTTGCGACGCGCTGCTGAGGCTGCGCCCCTGGAAACATTGAATTGCCGGTACTCCGGACGCAGCCGATGCGGACTCGTGCGTTCGTCCGAGCCGCGTCGAGTGCGGGAGGTCGGAACCTCCAGCTCGACAAAAACACGCGGCGCGCTCTTCAGATCAAGGATGACGCATGACGCTGGATGCCATTTATCAGAGATTGACGACGATACTTCGCGACGTGTTCGACGACGATACGCTCGTAGCAGGTCCCGACCTGACGGCGGATCAGGTCGACGGCTGGGACAGCTTTGCGCACCTGCGCGTCATTCTTACGGTGGAAAAGGCGTTCAATACGACGTTCTCGGCGGCGCAGATCTCCTCGTTGAAGAACGTCGGCGAGCTGGCGGAACTGATCGAAGCGAAGGTCGCGAAGTAAGCGGCGGTCACGGATGAGCGACCTCTTCACGGAACTCGCCTGGCTCCCGAAGGTTCCGCTCGATTTTCGGCAGTCTTGCCGTACGTTGCTTCACCGCGCTGACCCCGGTCGAGCGATCGCGCAGCTGGCCGGATTCGCCCTGGACGAGAATCAGCTTGCGCGGCTGGCGGACGCGATCGAGCGGCTGCGAGCGGCGGGTCGATCGCTAGCGCCGCTCGTGCCCTTCAAGCTGGGCGTGCTGGGAAACGCTACCTTAGAGCCGCTCGTCCCCGCGCTCGTGGCGAGCGCAGCACGGCACGGTATCGCTTTGGAGTGCGTGCGGGCGGACTATGCGCAAACCATGGCCGAGGCACTCACGCCCGATTCGGTCATCAACCGCGCTCAACCGGATGCGGTCCTGCTGTCGCTCGACTACCGCGGGCTTCCGCTGACGCCTGGCCTTGGGGCGGGCGAAGCGGCGGCGAACGTCGCGGATGCATTGCGCTTCGTACAAGAACTGCGAACGGGCTTTCGCAGATACGGTCGCGCGCTCTGCATCGTGCAGACCGTGCCGCCGCCGCCGGAGGCGCTCTTCGGTAGTTTCGATCGCGCTGCGCCGGCCACGCTGCGCAGTCTAACTGCGGCTTTCAACTCGGCACTTGCGCAGAGTGTCGCCGGCACGGAAGACGTCATGTTCGACGTGGCGGCGCTGGCCGAAACCGTCGGCCTCGGACGCTGGCACTCCCCGACGCAGTGGAACGTAGCCAAGTTTTCCTTCGATTCGCGGTTCTTGCCGCTGTACGCCGATCATGCCGGCCGCATCCTGGGCGCGCTTCGGGGGAAGAGCCGGCGCGCTCTGGTTCTCGACCTGGACGATACGCTGTGGGGCGGGGTCGTGGGCGACGACGGCCTCGAGGGTATCGTTATCGGGCAAGGCGATGCCACCGGCGAAGCGTACCTGGACGTGCAGAGAATGGCGCTGGCCCTGCGCCGGCGCGGCGTCGTTCTGGCGGTCTCTTCGAAGAACGACGAGAGCGTCGCGCGCTCCGTCTTCTTGAAACATCCCGAGATGCTCTTACGGGAGAATCATATCGCCGTTTTCCGGGCGAACTGGAGCGACAAGGCGACGAATCTACGGGCGATCGCCGCCGAGCTTTCGCTCGGACTGGACTCGCTCGTGTTCCTTGACGACAATCCCGCGGAACGCGGCTTGATCCGGGAGTTGCTTCCCGAGGTGGCCGTACCGGAACTGCCGGAGGATCCCGCGCTCTACGCCCGCACGCTAGCGGCGGCGGGCTACTTCGAGTCGGTCGCCTTCTCGCACGAAGACGGCAGCCGTGCCGATTTCTATCAAGATAATGCGCGGCGCGCGCTGCTGCAAACTCAAGCCGGTGACCTCGACGCATATCTCGCTTCGCTCGAAATGCGAATCGTCTTTCGGCCCTTCGATGCAACCGGGCGAAGCCGCATCGCGCAATTGATCAACAAGTCGAACCAATTCAATCTGACGACACGCCGGTATTCGGAGCTCGACGTCGCCGCGCTTGAATCCGATCCGGACGTTTTCACGCTACAGGTTCGTCTGATCGACGCGTTCGGCGACAACGGCATGATCGGCGTCATCATCTGCCGGCCGCTTGGGGTCCGCGCCTGGGAAATCGATACGTGGCTGATGAGCTGCCGCGTGCTGGGCCGGCGGGTCGAGCAGATGGCGCTGCGCGAACTGCTGCATCACGCGCGCCTGCGCGGCATCGAGCGACTGGTGGGGCGCTACATCCCGACCGGCCGTAATGCGATGGTGGCGGACCACTATCGTAAACTCGGGTTCGCCCCAGTCGAAGAAGTCGGATCGATCACGACCTGGGAGATCGCGGCCGACGCCCAGATCGCGCCTGCGCCCATGGTCGTCGATCGTACCGCCTTCGAGCTGGTCGCCGCGGCCGAAGGATGATCGTACCGTCTTTCGAGTTCCTTGCGTTCGCGACCGCCGTCGCGCTCGTTCTGGGCATTTCGGCAAAGCCGCTTTGGCGCCGCTCGGTGCTCGTCGCCGCGAACCTCGGCTTCATCCTCACCTTTACGCACGATCCGCTACAACTCGCTCCTTTTGCGATGCTGCTCGTCCTCGGCTTTGCCGGTGTGAAGTTGATGGAGGCGTACAAACGGCAGCCGGCTTTTGCGGTCCTGGTCGTGGCGCTGCTGTCGGCGTTTTGCTGGCTCAAGAACTACTCGTTCGTTCCGCATGGGCTGTTCCTGCCGTTTGCCTACCTTACGGTGGGAATGTCGTACGTTTTCTTCCGGGTTCTGCACCTCGTCATCGATGCGTATCAAGAATCGCTGCCGGCCCCGGTCGGGGTTTTTGCGTATATCAGCTACACCTTGAACTTTACGAGCTTCCTCGCGGGCCCAATCCAGTTCTACAAGGACTATCTTCGGACGGAATCGCAGCAGCCCGCGGTGCTCGATGAACCGTCGGTGGGCCGCGCGCTGGAACGAATCATCGTCGGGTTTTTCAAGGTCGCGATCGTTTCGCCGCTGCTGTTGCTCGCGCATGCAGCGTGCGTCGCGGCGCTTTCGACCGATGCGCCCTTCGCGGATCGAGTTCTTCACGCGGCGCTCGTGCTTGCGATCTTCCCGTTTTACCTCTACGCAAATTTTTCCGGCTATACCGACGTCGTCATCGGCACGGCGCGCTTTCTGCGGCTCGAGTTGCCGGAAAACTTCAATCATCCCTTCGTCTCGAAGAGCTTCATCGAACTGTGGACGCGCTGGCACATCACGCTCTCCTTGTGGCTGCGGACCTACGTGTACTCCCCGTTGCTCTTGAGCCTCATGCGCCGCTTCCCGTCGCCTCGGGTCGAACCGTGGCTCGGCGTCCTAGTATACTTCATCACCTTCTTTTTGATCGGCGTTTGGCACGGCCAGACGGCGATGTTCATTGCGCTTGGCCTGCTGCTGGGCCTCGGGGTTGGGGCGAACAAGATCTTTCAGCTTAGCATGACGAAGGCACTGGGGCGGGCACGGTACCGTTCGCTTTGCGGGAATCCGGTGTACTCGGCGCTCTCTTGCGGGCTCACGTTCGCTTGGCTCGGGTTTTCGCTGCTGTGGTTTTGGTCGACGCCGGGCCAGCTCGGCGGATTCGCGCGGCTCTTGGGCCCGGCGGAAATCGCCTTGACGTTCTTGCTCGTCGTCGTGCTGGCCGCAATCGTGCTCACCTTCGGAGAAAAAATTCGGGAGAGACTCCGAGTCGTCGCCCCGCTCGATTCGCTGCGCTCGCCGCCGTATCTGCGCGCCGCTTGGTGCACGACGCTCGCGGTCATCATCGTCTCGGTCACGGTCGTTTTGAATGCGCCGGCGCCGCACATCGTCTATAGGGCGTTTTGATGGCGAGGATTCGCTTGGTTGCATTCGCGCTGGCCGTGACGGTCGCGATCGTTGCGCTGCAGAACTTCGCGATCGCCGCGTTCTTTCCGCACCTCGACCGGCTCGCGACGGACTTTTCGCCGGCGTACTTGGAGCGGGAGTTGGGCGGCCTCGCGAACGCGCCGGCTCAAACGATCATTCTGGGCGATTCGGTCTTGTGGGGCTATCGCGTGCGACCCGCGGAAACGGCGGCGTCAATCCTCGCCGCTCAGGGTTGCGCTTGCCGGAACTTTTCATTCAAGACCGGAAGTCCGCCGAACTACTACGCCCTGGTGCGCCTTTTCCAGGAGTACCGCATTCGGCCAAAGGCGCTCGTTCTGGAAGTCAACCAAAAGGCGCTCAACGAGGCCGACCCGGCCTACCGCAAGCTGCATCCGACGCTCGCGACGCTAGCCGCCCCGCTCTTGGGCGGCGGCGATCGCGCCATGCTCGAGCCGCCGCCGCAGCCGGGCCCGTTCGAGCGCTGGCTCGACCAAACGCTTTCGCCGATGTGGCTGCTCTACGCGATGAGAGCCGATATTCGAACGACGCTCTACGGTGACCCCGATGCCGTGACGGTGCAGCACCCGACGCCCGACTTGTACGAAGGGACCTACGACCTGACGCCGCTCACCGAGAAGAACGTGGGGGTTCACTTCTTGGAGGAAACGGTCGACTATGCGCGTGCCGCGGGCGTCCCGGTGATCGCCTTCATGACGCCGACGAATCACGTGCTGCTGCACGAATTCATCGACAGCCCGCAGTACCGCAAGAACGGTTTGTTCTTGCGCGGCTTGCTCGAGAAGCGAGGCGCGCGGGTCCTCGACCTCGATACGGCCTTCCGGGCGGATGAGTTTTTCGACAACGCGCACCTTAGGCCGCCGGCGCAGCGCAGGCTGGCAGCGATCATCGCGCGAGCTCTCGCCCGGATATCCCACAGCGGGATTGCCTTCGACCCGCAGCGCGTGCGATTCCAAAAATGACCGCCGCCGATCTTTATCTCGACCTCCTCAAAAAGGTCCTGACGAATACGCTGTTCGATAGGGAGCCCGACGTCGAGGCTAGCCAAGCCGAGTTCATCCTGGGTTTCTTGCAGCACTATATTCGCGGCCCCGCGATTTCGATGTTGCCCCTGGCACGAATGGACAACCTCGAGGCATGCGTTAAAGACGTCGTGGCGCGTAACGTACCGGGCGACGTCATCGAAACCGGAGTTTGGCGCGGCGGGGCGACGATTTTCATGCGTGCGATCCTTAAATCGCTCGGGGTGACCGATCGGAGCGTATGGGTTGCCGATTCGTTTGAAGGCCTGCCCGAGCCCGACGCGGAGCTCTTTCCGAAGGAGGCAAAGGCGTATCACGGAGTCGTGATGCAACGGGAGTTCCAACATCTCGCTGCCAGTCTCGAAGACGTCCGGGGCAATTTCAGCGCCTTCGGCCTGCTCGATAGCCAGGTCTGCTTTCTAAAAGGCTGGTTCAAGGACACGCTGCCGACCGCACCGATCGAACGGCTGGCCGTCATGCGGCTCGACGGCGACTACTACGAATCGACGATGGATGCACTCCGCAGCCTCTACGCTAAGCTGTCGGTGGGAGGCTATGTGATCGTCGACGACTATGGGGAAGAAGATTGGACGTACTGCCGGCAGGCCGTCGACGAATTTCGTGCAGCGCATCATATCACGGAGCCGATGATCGGCGTCGACCGGAGTTGCGTCTACTGGCAGCGCTCCGTTTAGCAAGTAGCCCGAGCTTCGACCCAGGCAACGAGCGACGATCGAAGGCCGGGCTTTCGGCAATCGAGGTGTGTTGGCGCCGCGACAAGAACTCTCGGGCGGTTCGTTAGCCCCAGCCATTGTTTTGGAGGACTCCGTTCATTTTCGAGGTGGCATGAAAGCGATTCCAGCGTGCGTCGTGTGCGCCGCAGTGTTGTCGCTGGCCGTTCCGGTTGCTGCCGGAGCGGATGAGGCGGCGATCCCCGGTCACGCGGTCTTAGCTCGCGCCACGGGGCAGGCGCTGATCATCTGGGACGCCACGCCGCTGTTCGCCGACGTGGTCCGGCGTAAGCTGCCGGACTCCGAGGCGAACGCACTGATCGCCCACGACGCGTTACGAATCCTCGCAAGGATGCAACCTGACCTCGACAAGGACGCGAAGTCGGTCACCGTGCGCATCGTTTATGCCAAGAAAGGCGAAGTCAGCCCCGTGTACGGTACCGCGACGTTCGAGGGGATCGAGCGCTACGCCACCCTTAACGCAAATGCCGCCGATCTCTCAACGGACAAAGATAAATGGAAGGAGTTCGACCCGAATGCACCCCTGCCGAGCTGGCTAAGCTTCGCGATCGTCGGTAAATTACCGCCGCGTTAAACGTCCGTGCGGAGCGGCCGGCTGCCGGCTCGCATCTGCGCTACCGAACCGCGAACGACGAAAGGGATGTTTGAGCCGAAATGCAGCTAGGGTCGAATGCGCGGTCGTCAGGGTGGGGCCTGGTCGTGAGTATGACGGTTGGATTGTTTTTCGTGCCCGCAGCGGGCGCCCCCGCCGCCGTGATAGCGACCCTCGCGGGCTCCGGCGCGTTGGGCAGGGCGGACGGAGCGGCATCGTCTGCAACGTTCATGCTGCCCTACGGTGTCGCAGTCGGTCCGGACGGTACGATCTTCGTCACCGACTACCTGGCGCAGAGCGTGCGAGCCATCGCCAAGGACGGAACCGTCCGGACGGTTGCGGGCGGCGGAAAACTCATCGAGAACGGCATGAAAGTCCAGGGCGGCTACGCCGATGGTCCCGCGCTACAAGCGCGTTTCAACGGCCCCACGGGGATCGCGGTGGACGCCTCCGGACGGATCTTCGTTGCGGACTCCGCGAACGCGTGTATCCGAGTCATCGAGTCCGGCTCGGTCCGAACGTTCGCCGGCTCTCCGAGCCGTCGCGCCAAAGTTGACGGGCCGATCGGCGGCGCCGGCTTTTGGGCGCCGCGGGCGCTTGCATTTGATCGAGCAGGCACGCTGTGGGTGGGTGATGCCATCATCGGCCTGCGAAAGATCTCCCAAGGGATCGTAACGACCGTCCCGGTTCCCGTCACGCGCGCCGAGCCGGCGCTGCCTTTCAGTTCACATATTACGTCTATTGCTTTCATGGGAGATCAGTTGTACCTCGCCGACGGCATCAGTCTGCTGACGTTCGATCCCGATCGAGCAGGCGACGTTTACTTCACGGAACCGGAGAACTTCACGGGTCAAGTCCTGCCGCACGAGGTCATGGAATGGCCGGGCCGCATCCCGGCCGGATACCCCTTTGGAATTGCGGCAGTCGACGGGCGGACGCTCGTGTACACGGACCCCGAGCTGCATGCGATCCGCTATCGCGATGCAACGACGAGCACGGCGCTCAGCCGGTTCCCTACGGAATGGGACGACGTCTTGGGCGGCGGCTTCGGCGACGGCGAGAGCGGGCTCGTCGACGCACCGCTCGGTATAGCGCCGCTAGGAGATGGGGTCGTCTTTGCGGATTCAGGAAATCGGCGGATTCGGACGATCCCTTACGTCGACACGCGGCGCGTCGTCGAGGACGATAGGATAGCGCAACCGTTCGGTAACCCGCAAGAAGCGACGCGATCCTACCGTATCCTCGTCGTTTCCGAGTCGGAGGCTTGGTGGAGAACTCCGTTTGAGCAAACCCCGGCCGCCATCCTCGAAAGCGATCTCAATAGGGACCGCGCGCGGCTTGGCCTGAAGAAGCAGGTCAAGGTCGAATTGGTCAACATGACGTTGACCGGTTTCCGCGACTACGTGCGCGAGTTCGTTTCGGACGGCGCCGCGGACGCAGTCGTTTGGGAGTTCAATCTCATTTCGCTGAATCGGGCGGTGCCCGGGCTCAACCAGTTGACCTCGCCCACGCGAGATACGCCGGAATGGCAAAACGTGGTATCGAGCGCCATACGTGACATCCGGTCGAACTTGAGCGCGGCGAAGATTCCATTTTTCGTGGTCGGGGTACCCATACCATACGAATTGCCGTCGATCGAGTCCACCTGGGCCCGTATGACCTTCAGTGGGCCCGACGAAGCGGACTTTGCGGGATCCGAACAGTTGTTTGCCGGCATGTTTGCGCCTGAAGGAGCGCGTTACATCGACATGTGGCCGGCTTTCGCGGCCGCCGAACTGCGTCCGGATCGGCATCCTCTTTTCAGTTCGAGCGACATTCACATGTCGGTCTTCGGGCAGCGATTGGTCGGCGAGTCCCTGAGCGCGCGATTCGAACAAGAGCAGCCGTGGCGATCCGCGCAGTGAACCGCGCCGTACCGCCCAAACCGTCCGGGACGACACGACGGGAATCTTTTTGGACGTAACCGAGGAAAGCGCCCGCAACTCTGTTGCGCTAGGGGAACTCACGTTTCGAGGTCGGTCGCCCGCATGGGCCGGCCGTCTCTATGTTGGCCTGCGACGCCACTACCCCGTCGCATTTCCGTTGCTGGCGAGCTGCCTGGTATTTCATGCGTGGCTTGCGCCGAGCGCTCTCATCGCTTCGTACGACTTTCCGTCGTTCCCGGATGCGACGATCCGTGGCGGCGCGCTCGGGTGGCCGCATCTGTGGACCGATCTTTTCTTTGGTTATTCTCTCATGTACTGGGTCCAGTTCATTCCGTACTGGGCGCTGGCATCGCTGCTCCATGCGCTGGGCGCGTCGTACGCACTCGTCGAGCGCCTGCTGTGGCTGTGGCCGTTGATGTTTGGGGCTCCGCTTTGCGGCTACTACCTGTGCTACCGCTTCACTCGCAATGCGTACGCCTCGGCCGTCGGGTCGTTGCTCTTTACCATCAATACGTGGACGATCGGGCTCGTCGAGCGCGGACACCAGCCGTCGCTCGACGCGTTTATGCTCATGGGCTTCATCCTGCCCGCGGTCGTCGACTTCACGACGCGCCCGTCGGTTCGCTTGGGACTGCTCCTAGCGCTGCTGGTCTGGTTTCAAATGCTGTTCGACATGCGGTATGCGTTCGAATCGGTATTCGTGCTTATGCTGGTCGCGCTGTTCGCGCTGCCGCGGCTCGCGCTCAAACGCCGGCTACCGGCCCTGTGGCGCGGTACCGCCGCCTTCGCTCTTGCGGCGATCGTGCTCAACCTCGACTTCCTTCTGCCGGTGACGTTCACGGCACATACCCCGGTCGGTTTTGGATCGATCAATGCTTTCCAGTCGGTCGCGGGCTGGGCGACCTTGCTCTCGGCTTTTAGCCTTTATTATCCTTTCTACCACTTCGGAACGTTGCCGGTACTTTCGAGCCCCGCGCTGGGTGCTTTCGAAACGACCCCCGTTGAAGCGCCGTTCCTGCTGGCCGCATTCTTTGCTTGGTTCGGATTTCTGGTCACGGGCCGGCGAGGAAGCTCGCGCACGATGATGCTCCTGGGCATTCTTGCTGTGGGTATCGTGAGCGGAACGCGCAGCCGGTTCGAGCATCTAACCGTCGCGCTGTACCTGCATTTCCCCGGATTCTCCATGTTCCGGGACGTTTCGAAATTCAACGCGGTCGTCGTTTCGGTTTACGCGGTCGGGACGGCGCTGGCGATGGTCGCCGTGCTGGCCTACGTGCGTTTGCGGTGGCCGATTGCTCGCCGCGCCTCGCTCCCGCTGACGGTGATCGCTCTGCTCGCATACCTTTTCGTCGTTCGCGACGCTTTCAATCCCCTTCGTCAAGCGAATTTTGCTCGAGAACCGCGCCTTTCGGCGAGCGCCCAGACGGCTCAGCGCTTCTTCGGCGCGCGCCTGGGCGACGCGCGCGTCTTGTATTTCCCTGCTGACGACCGCTGGAACTACGGAGATTCGCCCCTTGGCATCGCCGATGACGAATGGATGGCGAGAAACGCGCCGCCGGAAGGCTTCGCCTTGTTCAATCCGGCGATCTGTTGCTCGTGGAGCGATTCGCTCATATCACCGCTGGCTTCGCCTCTCGAACCGGCGCTGCTAAGCGAGTTGCGAGTCAAGTACATTTATGTGCCGGGCGATCCGTCCACCTACCCTCACGACCAGCCGCAGCGCTGGGCTGCGGTCGATTTCTTACGCCAGCGGAATTGGCTGCGGGAAGTTGCGCATTTCGGCGACGACGTCATCTTCGAGCTGAAGCAGCCGCCAGTCGAGCCGGCATTTTTTGCGGCATATCCGGCGCTTGTGATCGGTTCGCCGGCGACGCTCGAGGGACTCGTCGGTACGCCCCTGTGGAGCAACCATGCCGCTGCGTTGATCTCCGATCAGATGCCGTCGGGGGCGAATTGGCTTGCCTCGATCCCGAACGTGGTCGAAGGCAGCACGTTGCTCGATCCTGATTACCCGCTCGGCCCCGGGGGACCGGCAGCCCAGGCTGCGCGCTTGGCGGATGCGCTGTACCACGAGCGTTATCGGCGCCGAGCGTATTCGGCATATGAGTTCAGTTCCTCGATGCTGGCTGCATCGCTCGACGCCTGGAATCCCGGCGCTCCCTTCAGTTTTCGTTTTCAGGTGCCTTCGGCGGGGCCGGCGAACTTCTCCGTCCTGCTCGAATCCCGCAAGGAACGCCCGAGCGTCCTTATTCGCAATTCGGGCCAGGCTCGCGCAATTTCGTCCGCCGGCGCTCAGGTCGCCGTGTCCCACTATCTGTGCAGCCGTGGCCAGGTTTGGCAGCAGCAGTTCGACCCGACGATCGATCGACTTTCGGTGGCCGACGCCGACGCCGGGAAGGTGCTGTTCGTCAACAACCCGTGTCCCGTCAGCTATCAAGCCAGCGTTACGGTTCGGGTCAGCTCGGCGGGGGTGCTGGCCGGCCCGTTTTCGATAACGTACGGCAACGTCTCGCGCGAGTTCAGCGCACCACCGGCCATCTTTGCTCCTTTCGGCGCCGGCAGCGTCGTGCTCGCGGACGTCCTGCTACGCCCAGGCTTGAACCTCTTCCAGTTCAACAAGCCTGCGGCGGGCGCGCTATGGATCGATAGCGCCTACACGATTTCCGATCTCAACGAGGTCGGGCCCGCCTCGCAAGCCTACTCGCTTGCGCTCAACGTTCGCCGCTCGCCGCTTGGGGAGCTCATCTACGCGTCGATCGACGCGCCCCGCCCAGGGCTGCACGTCGGCTACCTGGACCTCTTCGGCCCGCTCCAGCTTCCGTTCGACGAGCATCCGCTGTGCGCGCTCAAGTATACGGCGAGCAACGCCGCCGCCGGTTTGGCTTTGGTGCTCGACCTTCGCAAGCGAGACGACGGCAGCAACGTATCGGTTTGGGTTCCGGTCGCATCGCGGCAGGATGCCGACCTTGACCTGCGTGACGTCTTGGAGAGCGTGTTCGTGCAGCAAGCGAGCAATGCGCTGGCCTATCACGCCGGCGATTCGCCGTGGGTCGAGCGACATTTCAAGTATCCCTCGTCCACGCCGGATGACTACACGCTGCGGCGCGTGCGCCTGGCGGTAACGTGGTCGGTTTCCCAGTCCGACGTGCCTCGAGGAACGTTCATCGGGCTCCTTCGCGGCGCTCGGCTTGCGACGGATTCGCCGTTGATCGGGCGCAGCTGGGCATATCGCCAGACGAGTCCGGTCAGGACCAGCGGCATGTCCGCCAAGAGCCTTGTCCTGCGTGGAATGAAGCTGTTGCGCTTCGACAACGTCGAGGGCGGCAGCGAGCCGCATATCGGTGCGCAGTTGAGCGGTTTCCCATTGCTCGATTACCGTCTGGCAGCCTCGTTGCACGTGGGCGACTACGTCGAACTCGTCCTGCAAAGCGGGCGCCGCCTCGCCGGAACGATCGTCTCCGAAAGCTCGGATTACGTGGTGCTGCAAGCGGGCGACGATCCGCCGCAGCGCGTCGCGCGTGGTTCGATCGCAAGCGTGACGCGCCAGGACGTGACGCGCAGCGCCCGAGTCGAAATCCCGATTGCCGCGCCGTTCGATCCAACCGACCTATCGTTCGACGTCCGCAGCGACGAGGGTCTTCGAGTGCGGGTGGCGCTCACGTACGAAGCGCCCGACGGGTCGCGCGAAACGATTCCGGCGGTCGATAGCGCGGCGAGCGACGTCGCCGGGCTCGACGTCGAATCCGGCTTCGTCAAACCACGGTTCCTGGTCGGCGGCGGCTCGGTTTTCGACCTTGGGCTTCCAGTCGACGTCTCGCTCGCGCAAACCGACTGGTGGAGCGGGTACGACCTCGACTTGTGGAGCATCGAAGACTACCGCTTCGCAGGACTTCGGCGCCGGCTGGTGGGCTTGACGGTCGATTTCACGCAAGTACGGAGCGACCAGCCGCCGGACCGGCAGTACTCGATCGCAATCGCTAACCTCAAAGTCGAGCGGGACCGCCTCGCAAGCCGCGGTGTCGTGCAGTCGACGCGCTCGCTTCCGCTGTTAACGCTCGACGCCCGCGCGTTATCGCCGGCGCATCCAAGAGCAACGGACTCGCAACAATACGTCACCGAACGGAGCGACGTTCTGCAGCTCGATTCCGGCGTCCATCTCGTTGCGACCCTGCCGGACGACCAGGTCGATATCCGCGCAGCGCTGCTCTCTCGCGGGTCGCCGGCGCGCTACGACGGCGGCAAAGTGACCCGTTTCAACCAGTTCACCCCGAGCGAGGCAACAGGCTCCTTCGAGGGGGCAGGGCTGCTGGTCATCCCCCACAGCTTCGACATCGGCTGGCAACTGGCTGTGTGGCCGGCCGGAACGAATCAACCCGCGCTGACGGGCGTTTCGCTGGTCGACTGGGTGCGCTGTCTGGGGCATCTCCTGCCGAGCAACGATCATGCGCCGGTCAACACCAACATCGATGCTTGGTATATTCCGCCCGGGAGCGGGGGCGAGCGCGGCTTCACGACCTTGTATCTGCCCGAAGCCCTAAGCCAACTGGGGTTCGTCCTGACGCTCGCGTCGGTGCTGCTGTTCGCAAGTCTTTGGAGGCGATGGGCGCGGTGATTTCCGAGCGCGTTTCCGTCCGTGCCGAGCCGCGCCGCGCGTTCTGGCGACGCCTCATCTCGAACGCGGCGTATCTGGTGCAAGGAATCGTGCTGTCCCTCGTCGTCGCCGTCGTCATCAACGCCGTCGTCGCAGCTGTCGCGGCCGTCCTTCGACAAGTCAACCCGGACGTGAGCTTTCGGTGGCTCATCGCGCTGCCGACCGGTCTCGTTTATGGTTTTGGCGGTCCCCGCCGCTCGCGCATTGCCGCCGCGCTCATGCTGGTCATCGGGGTTCTCATCCTCACCTTCGTAGCGTGCGGCTACAATCAAGACGATCCCGCCTACGATGTCGCTCTAACGGCCCTTGTCGCGCTCGCGATCCCGATGGTCGGGGCCCACGCGCTGCCACGAGCAGTTCAGGATCGGGGACGCGGTACCGGCAAGCTGTGGCGCTTGGCGCCGGGCGCCGGACGAGCGACGGTACGAGCGATCCGCCGGCTGACGGCCTACCACTGGGTTCCTTCAGCGAAACTCGTGCGCCGCCTCGCGATCGGCATCGCGGCGCTCGCGGCTTTGGCAGCTGCCGGCTCCGTCATCGCAGCCCTGGCGGCTTCGGGTTTTGACCTCGCGTCAACGCACGAGCGGGTCGCGTTGGTGCACCTCTGCGCCCTTCTCGTGGACGCGGCGGCGGGGGGGCTTGCCATGTGGTTCGTGGGCCGGCGGCTCGGCGGCCCCGGCGCGGCCCTCGGAGCGGCGGTTCTGTGGATGTGCTGCGGAGTACGCCTCGACTATGGCTCGCTCGGAACAGCGCTCCCGGCCCCGACCGCGGTCGTTCCGCTGCTAACGCTGGTATCGCTCGAGCTGCGCGAGCGCGGTCTCCTGAGGAAGCAATGGCTCGCTCTCGTTCTTGCGATTGCCATCGTCCCATTGACCTTGAACTGGCCGCTGCTCGCGGTAACGGCTTCGCTCGCCGTCACCTTTGCCTTTTGGAGCATCGATCGAAGTGATGAGGCGCGCTGGGGGTTGCTGCCGCTCGGGCTATCGCTCGTATGTATGTGCCTCGCCTCGAGCCGTGTCGGCGCGGAGTTGAACGCGCAAACGGCGATTTTCGATCCGCTTCAGCGGGCCACTGCATGCACGACCGGCTGCGACGGAGCGCTGCCGTGGGAATTTTTCTACCCGTCCGCCTACGGAGGCGCGTACGCCGGTCTGCTCACCGGCATGCTCAGCGCAACGCTGCATTGGGGCGACTACCGTCTGTACTCGATCGCACCGGGTTGGGCAGAGCTAGCGCTCGCAGCACTGGGCGCCGTCGCGGCGTGGCAAGCGGGGCTCGTCAAACGCGTCAAGGTGTGGCTTGTCGCGATCGCGCTCGGAATCGTGCTCGCACTGCCCTCACATTATCTCGGCTTGGTTCTGCCGTCGCTTGCACGCCTGATCGTGGCGGCCGCCCCCGCCTTCGAGTTCGCGGCACAGCTTGCGCTCTTGAGCGGCTTTTTTGTAGCGGTGCTCGGCGGCATCGGACTACGCGTGCTTCTTGGGCGGAACTCTCGCGATGTGGCCGTCGTGCCCGCCCTCGCCGTTGCAGTGCTGCTTTTGCTCGATTTCGGCTCGCTTCCGGCAAGCGTGCACGCGGCTTCCGCGCTCGCACAGGTGGGCGCGGGCGTCGCGCCGTCCGGGACGCCGCCGAAGGTCGCCTTCTATCCGTTTATCTCGCGCGGTTACGGCCCCGAATACGATGCGCTGGTCAGCCAGGCGCAACGTCTCCACATCGAATTGGTCAATGCAGAAGACCCGGCGGATCCGTCACTTGCCGACCTGTCGGCACCGGCAACAGCGCGTCGCCTCGAGTCGATGGGGACGCAGTACGTGGTCGTTTCCTTGAATGACTACGTCCGGCGGCGCGAAATGCTGCGTGAGGCCCATCTTTTGCTGCCTGCCGACCAGTACCAAAGCTCGGCAGCGTGGCTCGTCCCAGAGCCTGCGTCGCTCTTGGCCCTGCGCCTAGAACGCACCGCGACCGACGGGACCATGCTGTTGCACCTGTGAGCGCAGCTGCAGGTGCGCGACGGCCGCGGGCCCAAAGCGCACCTTCCTTGCCGCAGACCGTCTCGACCCGTCCATGCTGACCCCTGCCCGGTTTTACAAGGAACATACGACCGACGTTCCGCTCTTCGATGATCGTTTGCGCAAGGTGATCGCTTTCGCGCTCGACCGGCCCTTCGCGGCCTTGTTCGACATCGGCTGCGGCCGTGGGACGCTGATCGAGGCCCTGCGCGCGAAAGCGCCAGAGGCTTCGTATACGGGTCTCGACGTCTCGGAGGAGTCGGCAACGATTGCAGCCTCCAAGGGCATCAAGGTCGTCAAGCATGACCTGGCCGAGCCATTACCTTTCGATGACGGCAGCTTCGACGTCGTCGTCTTCGGTGAAGTGATCGAGCACCTCTTCGATCCCGACTCGGCACTGGATGAGATCCACCGCGTTCTCAAACCAGGCGGAAGGCTGATCGTTACGACGCCCAATCTCGCCTGCTGGCTCAATCGCATCCTCGTTCCCGCCGGTTTTCAGCCGGTCTTTACGGAGCCGAGCGCGCGCCGGAGATACGGCTTCTATCTAAAGGTTTTCGGGCAGAACAGCAATTTGGTGCAAGGGCATATTCGCGTTATGACGACGACCGCATTGCTCGAGTTCTTACGCGACCGGCGGTACTCGATCGAGCGAGTGGTCGGCTACAAATTCCACGTCTTAGAGAAGAATCCAATCGCGAACGTGGTCGACGGATTCTTCAGCCGCATCCCGACGTTCGCGAGCGGCGTGGTCGTCAACGCGCAGAGAGCGTGAAGGCTCCGGGGGCCGATAATCCGGCGGCGCTCTCGGCGGCCCGAATCCTGCAACGGCTCTGGCGGTTGATCGCCGGCCCCGACGCGCTGATCACACGACTACCGACGAGCGTGCTTCGGCTGGTACTGGGCAACTTCGTTCGCCTAAGGGTCGACGGCCATCCGTTCACGGTGGATCTACGCGACACGCTCTTCGCGTTTCGGCTGCTCGTCTACCGGACGTTCGAGCCTGAGGAGACGCAGCTCCTGCGTTCGCTGATCCGACCCGAAGACCGCGTGATCGACATCGGCGCGCACGCGGGCTACTACAGCGTCCTCTTCGGGCGGCTGTGCGGGCCGGCGGGGCGGGTGCTTGCCGTCGAACCGCATCCGGAGAACGTCGCTCTGCTCGAACGAAATCTCAAGGACAACGGGCTTCTGGGCAGGGTCGATGTCGTGGCCGCGGCCGTCGGCGAGCGCGAGGGCCGCGTTACGCTTTTCGAACAGCGGGGAGGCAATCGCGCTGACAATCGCGTGTTCAACTGGCGCGGAGCTAGCGGCCGGACCTACGACGTGCCCATGCGGACGGTCGACGCGCTTGCGGCCGCCTGGGACTGCGTCGATTTGATCAAGATCGACGCCCAAGGATTCGAAGTTCCGATCATTCGTGGTATGCGTCGCACGCTCGAGCGAAATCGCGATGTCATTTTGCTGGCCGAGCTTGACGTCGTCGCTCAGCGGGCAGCGGGATTCAAGCCGGAAGAGATGCTCGACGCACTGCTCCAGCATGAATTCGAACTCCGCGAAGTCCTGCCGGGCGAGTTGAGGCCGGTCGAGAAGAAGGAGCTGATCGAAAGGCTGGATCGCCAGCAGCAAAGGAACCCGGGGGTCGACTGGTTGTCGAACATCCTTTGCGCCCGTCCCGGCGTGCTAGCGAGCCGCGGCATCCAATGATCGCTGCGCGTTTGCCGCACGTCCGGAAGCGCGGGCGGCATCCGCTCTCCGCGCCACGCAGACGAGCGTGTTCCCGCGCCTTCTTGGCAGGCGTTCGGCGAGCGACGTCGCGAGCAGCGTGACGGGAAACACGAGCGCCTGCAGCGGATTGCCGGCCAGCAACATATTGAGTTCCCAGCAGAATGCAAAGACGCGGCCTCCCGTTGGGTAACACCGAAGCACCCTGAATCCCGACTCGCGGACGGCTCGAGCGAGGCCGTCCACCGAGAAACCTTCACGCTGGTGGTCGTCGTGCGTCCAGTTCCTGAAAGCCGCGAAATAACGCCACTGATCGAGCCCCGGAACGCTGATGACGAGAAGGCCGTCATCCTTGAGCATGGCGTGAGCCGCTTGCAGGAACTGCGCCACGTCAGCCTCGGGCAAGTGCTCCAGCACGTCCGCGCTCACGGCGAAATCGAAGCCGGAAAACTCGGCGGGAGCATCTTGCACGCGCGTGACCGCAATGCGCGCGTAAGGATGTGCCCTCGCCGCCACCTGGGCGCTGCGCTCGTTGATCTCGAGGCCCACGAGTTCGGCAAAGCGCCGGCTGCGCGCCACCGCACCGAGCAGCGAACCCGCCCCGCACCCTAAATCAATAAGTCGTCCGACGTCGCGCGGCAGCCAATGCAGGATGTGCTGGGTCCGTATCCGCAGGCCGATCTCAGGTACTCCGAACAGCGCGACGAAAGCTCGCGCGCCCGCCATTCGCCAGCCGCTCACGCGCACGTTGAGACCGAGTTCGCCGGACGCTTGCGCGGCGAGGTACTCCGGGTACGCCGCTAGTTCAGATCCGATCATGCAATTCGCGCCGGTTACTCCGAGCAAGCGATCGGGACCTCTGGGAGCGTGCAGGCCAGGTCATGCGGCGCCGCGGTGAGAAGCTACGGTGCGCTACCTTTTGGTCGATCGCACGTTTCTCGTTTTTCAGTCGCTGCGTTGTGAGTTCGAGCATGATGATAAGACCCGGCCTGTGCCAGTTGCTCGGCGCCGCGGCGATCGGGGCGCTAGCGGCCGGCTGCGCCGGTACGGCCGGCGGGTCCGGTACGCCAAGCTCGCCTCGCGCGCAAGCCGCGCTGTATCGATCGGCGGTTGCGCAGATGGCGAGCGCGGGCGCAGCGCTCTCGGAGGACCACGCTTCGAGCGGCAACGTGGTGCTCGAGTTCAAAGCCGCAGGCCCACGCGGAAAAGCGCGGGGACCCTCCGGCTACGTTTCCCCCGCGACGAACGGTTTTGCGGTCACCGCCTACCCTTCGGGCGGGACGCCCCCGAACTCACCCACGGCCGTCTTCAATGTGTCGTCCACCTCGCCGAAGTGCGCGACCTCGAGCCGCGGCGTACGCACGTGCAAGCTGGCATTTTCGGCGCCGGCGCCTAGCGCAGATTTCATCTTTTCGGCTTACGACCAGCCGCCGAGCAAGCGAGTCCCAACGGGCAACCTGCTCTCGACGGCGACGGTGACCGACGTCCCGATCAGCTCGTCCGGGAGCAACACGGTGCCGATCGCGATGGGCGGCGTGCCCGCCACGCTGACGCTTGCGCCGCAGACCCAGTTTTTGCTCGCGAACGGTAAGAATTACCATGGACACATGACGGTGCTCTCGCAGGATGCCGATGGCTACATCATCGTGGGCAACGAGCCGTTTCCAACCCCGATTACGCTTTCGGTCGGCGGCGACCCGAGCGGAACGATCGCTCTCTCCGAGTCGCAAGTGCAGAGTCCCGCGAACGCCGCCTTCAAGTATACCTATAACGGGGGGCCATTGCTGACCGCGACGGTCACCGCGGCGATGGGCAGCTTGCAGTCGCAAGCGACGCTCAACCCGTTGAACTACTCGCCGCACAGTCTGACGCTGGCGCCCAACGCGAGCGCGAACGTCACCTTACAGTTAACGAATTACGACGGGCCGTTCTCGCTGACGCCGCTGCCGACGCCGGCCCCCTCCGCTACTCCCGACGCAAACTGCACGGCGGCGGCCGGCCCGGGATCGAGCGACGGGTCGCCCGTGCAAATCAGCATCACTGCGCTGACGCCCGGAACCTGCGAGGTCGTTGTCAACACGTACGCCCGCTCGAATAACGGTCAGATCTCGGTTCAGATCAGCGGCCCAACGCCCACGCCGAGCCCGATGCCGCCGGCGGGCAGCGTCTCAGCGCCGCGCTTGGCCAACGGGGATGCACCACCGAGTCCGGCCGGGCCGGTGCAGATCGCACGCGGACTTCCGCCGCAGCAAAGCGGAAGCGGCGACGGCCGCACGCACGGCAAGCTTCCCATCCCGCCGGCCGGCAAGATCCAGCACGTCGTGATCATCGTGCAGGAGAACCGCAGCTTCAACTACCTTTTCGAGGGATTTCCGAACGCCACCACCACTTCGAGCGGGCAGACGCCGAGCGGGAGTGTGGCGCTTACGCAGGTTTCCTTAGCGTGCGATTGCGATATCGAACATAACCACACGGACTTCTTGTACGCCTACGACGGCGGCAAGATGGATGGTTTCGAGCAAGAAGAGAACTGCAAGCTGCCCTGCAGTAAGAATAGAGACGTCAACTACTGGGGCCCGCTCGAAGCCTACCAGTATGGGCTCACCGGAACCGGGTCGGGCGCGGAGCTCGCTCCGTATTGGACGCTTGCGCAAAAATACGCGCTCGCCGATCAGATGTTCGCATCGGAGTCCGGCGGCAGCTACGAAGCGCATCAGTATTTGATTGCGGGTCAATCGGACATGGTCATGTACGAACCGAGCGGCTCGCCCTGGGGCTGCGACGCACCCAGGGGGACCTACACCGGACAGTTAACGGCCCAGGGCGATTTGATCGTCGGCCCCTTTCCGTGCTTCAACTACAAGACCATCGGCGATCTGATGGATGCCAAAGGTCTGGGTTGGCGCATGTACGCACCGGCCATCGACGCCGACGTCGGCTACTTGTGGAGCGCTTTCGATGCGATTGGGCATATCCGTTTCGGTCCGGATTGGACGGAGCACGTCATCGACCCGCCGGCGCAGGTCCTGACGGACATCTCAAACGGCGACTTAGCCCCGCTGACCTACGTGATTCCGGACCTGATAAACTCCGATCATGCCTACTCGAACTCGAACACCGGGCCTTCGTGGGTCAGCTCGATCGTCAACGCAGTCGGGGCCAGTCAGTTTTGGCCGACGACGGCGATCTTCATCCTGTGGGATGACTGGGGTGGCTGGTACGATTCGATTCCACCGCAGCAACTCGACGTTATGGGCCTGGGCATCCGAGTGCCATTGATCGTCGTTTCACCGTACGCCGTGCACGGCTACGTTTCGCACGTGCCGCACGAGTTTGGAAGCATTCTACACTTCACCGAAGAGACGTTCAAGCTGCCGAGCCTGCACCAAGTCGATGCACGTGCCGATGACCTTTCCGACATGTTCGATTTCTCGCAGTCGGTCACTCCACTTCAAAAGGTTCGAACGCCCTATAGCGTGCGTGAAGTGATCGAAGCCGGGCGGCGCTCGAAGGGCCCGCCGGACAGCGAATAGGGCATAACGGCAGGTGCGGCGGCAACCCGCCCCAAATCGCCATTAACTTGCCGCTGCGATCTTCGATTCACCGATGCTGACCCGCGCAGGGTTTTACGCCGACCACGTCACCGATGTGCCCCTCATCGGGGACCGCATGCTGAAGGTCATGGCCTTTGCGCTCGAGCGCCCGTTTTCGTCGCTGTTGGATATCGGCTGCGGGCGAGGGACCCTGATCGAAGCCTTGCGCGAGCGGGCACCCGACGTTTCGTACACCGGGCTCGAGCTCTCGGAAGAATCGGCACAGATCGCGACCGCGAAGGGCATCGACGTCATGCGCCGCGACTTGGCGGAGCCGTTGCCCTTCCCGGACGAATCCTTCGACGTCGTCACGTTCGGGGAGGTGATCGAGCACCTTTTCGACCCCGATTCGGTGCTGGACGAAATCCATCGCATTCTCAAGCCCGGCGGAAGGCTGATCGTGACGACGCCGAATTTGGCTTGCTGGCTCAATCGCATTCTGGTACCAGCTGGATTTCAACCGATCTTCACGGAGCCGAGCGCGCGCAAGAAGTACGGCTTCTTCTTCAAGTTCTTAGGACAGAACGGCACGCTGGTGCAGGGCCACATACGCGTCATGACCACGACCGCGCTGATCGAGTTCTTACGCGACCGGGGCTACTCAATCAAGAAAGTCGCGGGTTGGAAATACCACGAATTCGAGCGATACCGAATCACGGACCTCATCGATGGATTCTTCAGCCGCATTCCGACGCTGGCTAGCGGCGTCGTCGTGGCCGCCGAAAAGTCGTGAAAGCCGGCGTCGCATAGCGGCCCGAGTGAGGCAACGCGCGCGAAGGGTAAGGTCGGCAGACTGGACAAACCGGCCATCGAGCTCGTAGGTAAACGTTGGACGTAACGAAGGAGACTCCCCAGAAGACGATCGCTTTGCGGCCGCTCCGCGTCCGCGCGGGCTGGCGCGCGCGCGCCGCCCTTTTTGCGGCCCGCATCCGGCGGCACTATCCGCTGGTGTTTCCGCTCTTGCTGACGTGCTTCGTCTTCCGAGTATGGCTGGTTCCCTCGGTTCCGATCGCGGCAGTCGACTTCCCGTCCTTCACGGAGGGTACGATTCGGGGCGGCGCTTTCGGCTGGCCCCACCTTTGGTCGAACATTTTCTTCGGCGAATCCCTGCTGTACTGGGCCAGCTACATGCCGTGCTTTGCGCTGGGCAGCTTCTTGCAGTCGCTGGGTGCGTCGTGGCCGCTGGTCGAGCGCGTGTTGTGGTTGTGGCCGTGCATGTTCCTGCTTCCTCTGTGCGGCTACTACATGTGTTATTACTTCACGCGCAACAGCTACGCCGCCGCGCTCGGAGCGACGCTGTTTACGGTCAACTCCTGGACGATCGGGATCGTCGAACGGGGTCACATTCCGTCGGTGGTCACGGCCGCGCTGATGGCCCTACTCTTCCCGTCGATCGTCGACTTTACGGAAAAACCGTCGCCGCGAGGGGGCGCGATCCTGGCGTTGCTGGTTACCACGCAGATGCTCGTCGACGTGCGCTACGCGTACGAGAGCATGCTGGTCTTGACGTTCGTTTCGTTCTTAGCGGTGCCGCGACTCGTGCTCGAAGGGCGTCTGCGATGGCTGCTGACCGGGGGCGTCGCCTTCGCGATCGTCTTCGGCCTGCTCAATCTCGACATTCTCTTGCCCGGCCTGCTGGCAACGCACGCCCCGTCGTGGTCCTCGAGCAGCAGCGCCTTCGAGACGTTTTCGGGCTTTACGTGGCTGCTCTCAGCCTTTAGCTTCTACTTTCCGTTCTACCATTTCGTAATTGGCTCGAATGCTTTCGAGGCGACACCGACCGAACCGCTCTTCATGGTGGTGGCGCTGATCGCATGGTTGGGTTTGCTGCTGACGCGGCGGCGGCGCTCGAGCCGGGTTCTGGCCATCCTCGCCGCATTAGCCGTCTGTCTCGTCAGCGGATCTCGCGGCGAGTTCGGGCAGTTCAACACGACGCTCTACACGTACGTTCCCGGACTAGCGCTTTTCCGAGACTTTTCGAAGTTCAATTCGGTCGTCGCCGTGACGTACGCCGTCGGGTTCTCTCTCGCGCTGGTTTCGCTGTTCGGCTTCATCCGCTTGCGCCTCGGCCGCCTAGCCCGAATCGGAATCGCCGTTAGCGCGGTTCTGGCGGCGGCCGGATACCTTTACGTCGTCCGCGACGCATTCAATCCGCTGCGTCAGTCGAATTTCGTCAGGGAGGACCCGATTTCGGCGGACGGCGCGGCGGCGGAACGATTCATGAGCCGAGACGTTGGAGACGCGCGCGTGCTGATCATGCCGATCGACGCGCGCTGGAACTCGCGCGATCGGCCGTTCCCGACAGCCGACGCGTACACGATGGCAATGAACCCGCCGCCGATGGGTTACGCGTTACTCAATCCGCAGCTATGCTGTTCGATCCCGCAGGCCGTACTCGATGACTTGGGCTCGCCGCTCGCGCCGGCGATGCTGAGCGAGCTGCGGGTCAAATACCTCGTCGTCAGCGACGAGCGCAGCTTGTATTACAACTTCGACAACAATCTGCAGCGCTGGCCTTCAGTCGATTTCCTTCGGCAGCAAGATTGGCTGCGAGAAGTCGCGCACTTCGGCCGCAGCGTCGTGTTCGAAATGAAACAGCCGCCGGTTCCACGAGCATTCTTTGCGCCATATCCGGCGCTGGTCATCGGCTCTCCCGCCGCGCTCGAGGGTTTGGTCGCCACGCCACTTTGGACGAACCAAGCGGCCGCGCTCATTGCAGACCAAATGCCGGCTCGCGCCGACTGGCTCTCGCTGCTGCCGAACGTCGTCGAAGGACCGACGCTGATCGATCCGGAGTATCCGATCGGCGGCGGCGGTCCATCCGCCCAGGCGCAGCGCCTAGCCGAGCGCACGACGGCCGAGCGCTATCGGCAGCGTTCCTATTCGGCGTTCGTTTTCAGCTCTTCGATGCTCAGCAAGTATTTAGCAAAGTGGAATCTCGAATCACCCTTCGGATTTCACTTTCGAACGCCGTCCACCGCTCCGGCCAAGCTTTCCCTGCTGTTAGAAGGTAAGAAGGAGCAGCCGAGCGTCCTCATTCGCAACTCCGGAGCCGTTGCCGCCATCGCCGCCGGAGCCGATCGGCCGCTCGAGAATTCGGAAGTGGTTTGCAACCGGGCGCAGGTTTGGCACCAGCAGTTCGATGCGATGGTCAACGCACTTTCCGTGGCCGACACCGATGCCGGCAAGGTGCTGTTCGTCAACAACCCATGTCCCGTCAACTATCAAGCCAGCCTTACGGTTCGGGTCACTTCGACTGGGCTGCTACCCCGCCCATTTTCGATCACGTACGGCAACCTCACGCGCGAGTTCAGCGCACCACCGGCAATCTTTGCCCGCTTCGGCGCCGGCAGCGTCGTGCTCTCGGACGTCCTGCTGCGCCCGGGCTTGAACCTCTTCCAGTTCAACAAGCCTGCGGCGGGCGCACTATGGATCGACAGCGCCTACACGATTTCCGACCTGTACGAACTGGGCGGCGCCTTTGCGCCGTTTCCGCTGCGGCTCGGTGTGCGCCACTCGCAGTTGGGCAACCTCGTTTATGCTTCGGCGGACATCCCGCGGCCCGGGCTGCACGTCGGGTATCTCGATTTGTTCGGCCGGCTTGCTTTGCCGCTCGACGAGCATCCGCTGTGCACGCTGAAATACACGGCCACCAACGCCGCCGCCGGTTTCGCGCTGGTGCTCGATCTGCGCAACCGGACGACCGGCCGTGAACTTTCGATGTGGGTTCCGACGGAGTCCCGGCAGGACGCCGACTACGACGTGCACGACCTGGTCGAGCACGTTTTCGATCAAACGTTCGCAAACGAGGTCGCCTACCATCGCGGCGACTCGGTGTGGACCGTCGCGAACTTCAAAAAGGGCGCGGCCAGCCCAGACGATTATACGCTGCTCGGCGTGCGCCTGGCCGCGACCTGGTCGATCTCGGAAACGTCGGACATACCGCGGAGCACATTCATCGCGCTCATTCGAGGCGTTCGGCTCGCAACCGATTGGCCGCAGGTCGGAAATGCCTGGGCTTATCGCGAGAACACCCTCATCCCGACCGGGGCCGCGGAGCGAACCTTCTCACTTCGCGGCATGAAGCTGTTGCGCGTTGAAAGCGTTTCCGCCGGCAGTCGGCCGCATCTCGCCGCCCAATTCTCGGGCTTCAATTTGCTCGGGTACCGTCTGGCGGCCTCGTTGCACGTCGGCGACTACGTCGAACTCGATCTGCAGAACGCCCGTCAGGCGCGTGGCACGGTCCTAGCCGTAAGTTCTGACTACGTGCTGCTGCAAGACGGGGACAACCCGCCCCAGCGCATCGCGCGGGTTTCGATATCCACGGTCGCGCGGCAGGACGTCACGCGCAGCGTGAAGTTTACCGTCCCGATCTCGACGAGCTTCGATCCCACCGGTCTTTCATTCGACGTGCGCAGCGACGCAAGCCTCAAGTTACGGATCGCGCTCGAGTACCAAGCGCCAAGCGGCTCGATCGAGACGATCCCAGCCGTCGATACCGCGCAGAGCGACGTGAACGGAGCCGACGTCGAAGCACGATTCCTCACGCCCAGCGTCAATGCCGGGGGCGGCACCCTGTTCGACCTTTCGGTCCCCATCGACGTCGACGCCGCCCTGTCGGCCGGTTGGACCAATTACGATCTCGATTTGTGGAGCATCGAGCGCTACCGCTTCGGCGGCGTGCGCCATCGCTTGGTCGGGCTCACCTTTGAGTTCACGCAGGTGCAGACCGATCTGCCGCCCGACCGCCAGTACTCAGTTGCAGTCGCGAACCTGGTGGCCGGGCGTGACCGGCTCGCGGCGCCGAACGCCATGCAACGGGTCACGGGAATCCCGCTTCTGGCGCTCGACGACGCGCCCGTCGAACTGGCGAGGGAGAGCCCCGCTGAGTCATCACAGTACGACACGGGGCAGGTCGACGTCGGCCAGCTCGCTGCCGGAAACCACGTCGTGCAATCGCTACCGCTCGACGAGATCAACGTGCGTGCGGCGACCCTCTCGTACGGCGCCCCGGCGCCTTTTCAGGGCGGTCGGCTCGAGCGCTTCGATCAGGTCACGGCCAGCGAGGCGAGCGGCTCGTTTTCCGGTTCGGGCCTTTTGGTCGTCCCGCAAACGTTCGACGCAGGCTGGCAGATTGCGCTCTGGCCGGCGAGCGGGCCGTCTCCGGCATTGACGGGCTTCGCGCTCGTCGACTGGTTGCACACGCTCGGGCACGCGTTGCCGAATGAAGACCACGTCCCAGTGAATACGAATGTCGACGCGTGGTATCTCCCACCAACTAGGGGCGACGCGCGCCGCTTCACGATGCTGTACGTGCCGGAGGCGCTCAACGAACTAGGCTTCTTGCTGACGTTGGTCTTCGTGTTGGCGGCCGCCTTTTGGTGGCGCCGGCTGCCCGGGCCCGGTTGATGGTCGCAGCCGAGCGCGGGTCGGGCCGGGGCTGGAGAGTCGCCCGGCCCTTGCGCGGTTTCATCACGTTCGTGAGGCGCTGGTGGAGGCAGAGCCTGCTGTTCATGGTCGTCATCGGCTTGGTCGACGTGGGGCCGCTTGCCGCGGCCGGTTTTTCGCCGCTGTCCTCGCTTAAGGGTCTCATCGCCGTGCCGGCCGCTTGGGTGATCGCCTTCGGCGGACGGCATCGAACCCTTCAGGCCATCGTCGCGATGGGTGTCATGTCGATTTTGTTTCTCGCGCTCACGGGCCCGGCGCTCAACGGCGACGTGGCCGCCGACATGACCGTCATCTCGTTTTTCTGGCTGGCACTCGCCCTGATGGGACCTTACCTCTTGCCGAGAGGGCTGCGCTCGCGCTTACCGTCCCACTCCGGCCGGTTTGGGCGCGACGTTGTGAGCTTGACGAAGCAAGGGTTTCTTGCAGCCATCCGCTACCGTCGGACCCTGCCTGTTTGGCGGCCGTGGAAGATAGCGATCGCCGCGGCGGTGGCGGCCGCGTTGGGAGCGGCAATGCTCGTACTCGCAGCCAAGGCCGGTTGGATCGATGCGGGCACAGAAGTTCGGCTCCCCTTGTCGCTGTTGGACGGCGCTGTAGGGGCGCTCGCGATGTGGTTTGTCGGCAAACGAATTGCCGGGCCGGCTGCCGGCTTCGGCTGCGCCGTTCTCTGGGCAGCTTGCGGCGTTCGCCTCGACTACTGGGCAAACGCTGGGCTCGCCCCGACGCCGACCGCGCTTTTACCGGTCGTCGTGGCGCTGGCACTCGGTTTGCGCGAGAACGGCGTCCTCAAGAAGGAATGGATGGGGGTCGCCCTGGCCGCGGTCATCGTCCCGATGAGCACGCACTGGCCGCTGCTCGCCCTGACGACAACCCTGGCCGCCGCCTTTACGTTTTGGAGCATCGGGAGGACCAGTGAAGCGGGGTGGTCGCTCTTTGCGCTGGTTGCCTCGGGCCTGTACATTTGGCTTGCCGCGTCCGGGCCGGTAGCGCGGGAGCTTGCCGCACAGGCTGCTCTTTACGATCCCGGACGCATTTTGGTTGCGTGCGCCGGCGGCTGCGACGGCGGCTTGCCATGGGAGTTTTTCTATCCGACTGCGTTGGGCTCGGCCTTCAGCGGACCGATTGCGAGCTTGCTCGCGATCACCTCGCATTGGGGCGACTACCAACTCTACTCGATCGCTCCGGGGTTGACCGAGTGTAGCCTCGCAATCGTCGGCGCGATCGTCTTGAAGCGAGCCGGTCGCACGCGGCTCCTCGGCGTTTGGCTTACCGCGATCGGCCTTGGCATCGTCCTTGCACTTCCGTCGCATTACCTCGGCCTGACGCTCCCGACGCTCACACGGGCTATCCTCGCCTTCGCGCCGACGTTCGAGTTCGGCGCGCAACTCGCTCTCCTGAGCGGCTTCTTCGTCGCTTTGCTGGGCGGTGCCGGACTCGCCGCCTTGGCCGATGAACGCCGTGGCATTCTCGTCGTCCCGTCGGTCGCTGCCCTCGGGCTGTTGCTGCTCGACCTCCTCTTCGTGCCGGTGCCGAGCCATCCGGCCATCGCGCTCGCCAGGATGAGAAACGTGATTCCCGCTTCTGCGGAGCAACCGAAGCTCGCTTTCTACCCGTTCGTAACTCAAGGATACGGCCCCGAATATACGAGCCTCGTACGCGCCGCGCACCGCGCGCACGTGCAACTGATTAACGAGAACGAAGGCGACGATTCAGCGGTCGCCGACTTGTCGGCTCCCGGCACGCTGCAGCGGCTGCGCTCCATCGGTACCCAATACATCGTCGTGTCGCTTGAGGATTACTCGCGACGCCGCGACATTCTGCAGAAGGCACGCGTCGTGCTGCCGCTCGATCAGTACGAAGATTCGTCGGCCTGGCTTACGCCGGAACCGTCGGATCTTCTGGGAATGCGCCCGGTTAACACGCAAGCGGATGGGACGATGCTCTTCGCGCTTTGAAGCCTGTTGAATCGGCACGTGCGCGGCGCGACGCGTTGAAGGACATCTTCGACCGGCGTCGCAAACGTCCCGGGCTTCGACTGCACTGAGGAGGTCATTTGTGATTTCAATTTCCAACCGGACATATGTCGCCCGCGGAACGGGCACATTTTTGCTCGCCGCGGCGGCTACGTTGCTCGCAGGTTGCGGCGGAGTAGGCCAGCTCTCGCCTGGCTCGCCCGGCGGCATGGGCGTTACGTCGAACGCCCGCTCGGCTGGTGCAGTCGCAGCCGCGAACCTGCCATCGCTTCCATCGTTATCGTCGGCCGTGTCGCCCGATACCGCCGCGACGCTGTACGCCTCGGATTCGCTGGCGAATACGGTCGTCGAATACGATACCAGCACCGGCGCGATCATTCGAACGCTTGGGGGCGGAAGCAGCGGGCCTGTCATCTATCCCGAAGGCTTGTTCGTTTCGAAGGGCGCCCTGTACGTTGCGAATGAAGGCGGCAGCGGCAGCGCCGTGCTCGTCTACAAGTCCGGCGCGACGAGTCCGTCGAGGATCCTGCAGGAGGGCGCGCAGTTCGAACCGGTCGACGTCGCCGTCGGCACCGACGGCACCGTCTACGTCGCGAATATCGTGACGGGTTACAGCGAACCCGGTAATGTCGAAGTGTTCAAGAAGGGCTCGACCACTGCGGACTATGCGATTTCTTTCGGCTCGGGCTCGGAAGCGTTGCCGGTGTATTCGGTCGCGCTCGATTCGAGCAATAACCTCTACGTCGGATTCACGAATAAGAGCAATAAGGGTGAAATCAATAAGTATGCGCCTGGTTCGACGAAGGGGGTTAACACCGGCTTCGTCATCGGGACGCCGACGGGAATGGCTTTCGACAAGAGCGGCGACCTGGTAGCGGTCGACACGCACGTGGTCGACGTCTTCCAGGCGGGGACGGACAACCCCATTCGGCAGTTCGGCAGTCTGACGTCGGGGCAGTATTGCGCGTTCACCAAATCCGGCACGTACCTGTACGTTGCCGACAGCGGCGCGAACCAGGTCGATGAGTTCCACTACTCCAACGGCAAGCTGCTTTCGACAACGTCGCTGAGCGACGCTACGGGCGTCGCCCTGAGCCCGCCCGAGGCGTTGTAGCTTCACTACCCGATGGGCAACGCGGGGCTCGTCTCATTTCTCTCGTCCACGCTGTGCTGCAGCGTGCTGTGCGCGTGCGCCGGCGGCGGGGTTGCCCCCGCCCCGGTGGCCGCGCAGCCGGCCGCGGAAAAGGTTCAGTTCAACGAACCGATCGCGCGCATGCTGCATAAGGGGAAGTCCTCGAACCCGATCCAGCACATCGTCATCATCATCCAGGAGAACCAGAGCTACGACCATCTGTTTCAGGGCTACGGAAACTACGCGACCAGCGGCAAGATTCACACGGGCGCGACCGTTCCGCTCGTCAAGCAGGAGCTCGGCACGTTCATCGACACCGAGCACAGCGCACAAAGCTTTCTGATCGACTACGACAGCGGCAAGATGGACGGCTTCGACCTTAATACGGCGCGGCCCAGGCCCTACCTCGGAGCGTACACGTACATCGACCCGGCAGATATTGGGCCGTACCATCAAATGGCCAACCAGTACGTCTTGAGCGACAACTACTTCACTTCGCATATCGACGCGAGTTTCGTCGCGCACCAATACCTGATCGCCGCGCAGGCGAATCATGCCGTGAACCTCCCGAGCAACGGCTGGGGCTGCGTGACCAAGGGCAGTGAAGGCGACTTCATCCAGACGCTGAACCAGAACCGGACGGGCGGGCCGCTCGAGTCGCCATGCTTCACGTATACGACGATGGGCGACGAACTCGACTCGGCGGGATTAACCTGGCACGATTACGCTCCGGCCTTGGGCGATCCAGGTTCGATCTGGTCCGCGTACCAAGCCGTCAGTCACATCTATAATGGCCCCGACTGGACCAAAGACGTCATCAGTCCCGAGACGCAGATTCTCACCGATGTACCGAACGGTATCCTTAGCAACGTCACCTGGGTCACTCCCGACACCGCAAATTCCGACCATCCGGGTTCCGACAGCATGACCGGACCATCCTGGGTCGCCTCCGTGGTGAACGCAATCGGCAACAGTCAGTTCTGGGACAGCACGGTGATCTTCGTTACCTGGGACGAATGGGGCGGCGAGTACGATCACGTGCCGCCACCCTACATGGACTACGATGGCGACGGCTTTCGGGTGCCGCTCCTGTGCATCTCGCCTTACGCGTACGCAGGAGCGATCAACAGCACGCAGCTCGAGGCCGGCAGCATTCTGAAGTACGTCGAGCAGACGTTCAATCTGCCGACGCTGGCTTCCGCCGACGCGCGAGCGACGGCGGCGGACCTGGGGTGCACGAACCCGAGTCAGACCACACCCCGCCCCTTCTCGGCGATCACCGCATCGTACGACCGGAACTACTTCCTCCACCAGAAGCACTCGCACACTCCACCCGACGACTACTGATCGCTAACGATACGCCGCCGATCGTCCAGGAGAATCCCATGCGTCTTCGCTTTCTTACCGGCGCGGCGGCCCTGACGGCGGTGGCCGCGCTCGCGAGCGGCTGCGCGGGGGGGCCTATGAGCACGCCGCGCTGGCAATCGTCGAGCGCGCGCGGCCCAGCCGCCGCGTACCAACCGCTCGACCAGGCACCCTTTAGCCTGTTGCTGGCCGGGAAGTGGCACCCGAGCGCATCGTCGTGCGGTTCGTCCTGGCGATCGGGTGCCAAGGCTTCCGAGCCTGACGTGACGCACGGCGGGGGGACGCTGTTCGTTTCGCAGTACGGCAGCGGACGCACCAAGGTGCCGATTCGTGAGTACGTCGGGTCGGGAAACGTTCAGGCTCCCATCGGCAGCTTCGTCAACGACGCCGGCTCGGCTGATGGCATCACGGTCGACGGGAATGGGAATTTCTACGTTCCCGACTACCTCACGAGTTACGTCTATGTGTTCCCGCAGGGACAGGACACACCCAGCGCTTCATACATTTACCAAATCTACGAACCGATCTTTGCGGCCGCAGACAGCAAGGGAAACGTTTACGTTATCAACGATCGGGGCGGCCCAATCCTCATCTTTGCGCCGGGCAGTACCACCCCGACGCAAATGACCGGCTTCGTCTACCCGACGTCGCTGACCTTCGATGACAAATCGAACATGTACATCGTCGATCACGAGTGGGACAACGGTCCCTCCCAGCCGCTCGGCGCCGTATTCAAACTCAAGCACGGCACGACTACGCCGGTGAACCTCGGCCTGTCCGGCCTCGACTTCCCGGTCGGAATCACACTTAACCCCGACAAAGACATCTTCGTGTCGAACCTCGGGAACAACACGATCACCGAGTATGCACCCGGCACGACGACGCCCGAGGCTACGATCTCGACCGGGATCTGCGCTCCCGTGTATATCACCATGAATGCCGCGCATAATTTGGTCGTTGCCAACAATGATGCGCAACCAAAAGGCAGCGTGACGATCTACCATGCGCACACATGGGACCTGATGAACACGTTGACGGACGATATGTCGGATCCGCGCGGCGTAGCGGTCAATCCGAATTGGCAGCCGTCGCCGACTCCGACGCCGAGCCCGAAACCGACAAAAACTCCGTAACGGTAACGTCGCGCGCGCCGAGAAGCCGGCTTTCCTCGCGTGACGGCGCGAAGGGAAGGTCCGCATCGGTCATGGCGCCGCGCGCACCGTCGCGTACCCGCAGCTTCCAGACGCCCGCAAGGTCTGGTTCGAAGACCGCCCGCCACGGTTGGGCCAGGCGAATCGCCGCTAGGGTGCGCTCCGCCGTGCGCGCCCAGGAAAACTGCTGCGACCAATCGCGCGCGCCGGCCGACAGGCGTGCGCGCAGGTCGTCGGCCGAGAGCAGGGCGCGCAGCCGCTCGGCGAATTCCGCATCGTCGCGCGCGAGGTAGCCCGTGTAGCCGTCGATGATGCAGTCGCGCAGGCCGTTGACATCGTAGGCGACCGTCGGCGTGCCGCAGGCAGCCGCCTCGACGACGACGATGCCCCAACCTTCGAGCTTCGACGGCATGCCGAACACCCATGCCTCCTGCATCAAGCGGATCTTTGTCGCTTCGTCCACGCGCCCGGTGAAGGTAACATCCGCGACGCCCTGCTGCTCGGCATACGTGCGTAGGTCATTTAAGTCATCGCCCGCGCCTGCGATTACGAGTTTGCTGGCCGGGACGGCGCGCTTCACCTGGGCGAACGAGTCGATCAGCTTTCGCAATTGCTTGTAGCGACGAACCCGGCCCAAATAGAGAATCGTCGGATCCGGTGCTTTGCGGCCGGGCACCAAGGTTTCCGGCACGCCGTTGTGCACGAGCAGAACCGGCAGCTTTGTGATCCCGTGCGCCTCGATCTCGCCCTTGGTGCTTTCGCTCACGGTGACGAAGCGCGTCTTTGCGTAGACCAAAGGCACCAACCGCGTCTCGATCGCGACCGCAAGCTCCGCGAGCCAGCGCGGCAGTTCTTCGCGGAAGTGCGCCGCGTGCAGGTGATGGATCAGACACACTTTCGGTTTCCACGAATAGAGCGGCGTGAAGAACGGGAAGCCGTTCATGTTATCGATGATGAATTCGTAGTCTCGATGTGACTCGAAGATATGCCAGAGCGCGGCGCGAGCGAAAACCAGAAGCCCCTTACCGCGGCGCACGATGTGAATGCCGTCGAGCACTTCCTGCGTTTTTGAACCGCCGAAGCGTTCGGCAATCCACACGACGGAGCAGCCCGCCGCGACCCAGCATTTTGCCTGCTCGTAGAGGTAGACTTCCGAGCCCCCGGCTTTGGGCGAGAGTGGATCTCGCGCGCAGAAGATCGCGATCTTATACGAGCGCTTCGCCGGCAAGGCGTAGCGCGCTCCCAAGAATTCGACGATCGGGAAGGTCCGAGCGAAGCTGTAGTAGAGCCGCAAACCGGCCAGCGTGAACAGCGTCGCGACTGCGATTTTCCCGATCCCGGGGCGGGCGGCACGGACGGTCCACGGTAGATCCCGCTGCTCGATTCGGCAACGCGCCCGCTTTGCGTTGTACAAAAGGTCGGTATAAAAGCCGTGGTTGTACAAGCGCAACTTCTCGAAAAGCGGCCCGAGCGCGGAGCGGCGAAACACGCGAAGCGGAGAGTTGACGTCGCGGACCGCTAGGCCAAACCAGGTACGCGCCACCAAGTTGCCGCAGGCGGCGGCGAGGCGGTCGAGCGGCGGAGGCGTCGGGCCTAGCCGGCGCTGTAGACGGCGACGGAACACGATGCCGTCGAGCGCCGGCTGTTCGATGAGTTCGCGAAGGGCGCTTGTGATGTAACGCGCCGGGACGGCGGCGTCGACCTCGACCAGCGCTACGTACGGATCGTGCGTCTGCATCAGCCCGCAGCGCAACGCCGCGCCGATTCCGAGGTTGATGTCGAGTTCTAGGATCGAGAGATTTGCAAGCCCGGCGAGCTTGAGACCGGACCGAACCTCGTCGCACATTCGCCCCGTGACGGCGACGAAACGAAGCGGCGCGATCGACACGGCAAAAGCCGACAAGCGATCGACGGCGGCAGCGTCGCTGCCGTCAAACTCGGAAATGACAACGCATTGCGAAGGCCAGTGCCGGTCGATCGAGTCTGACATCTAAATCAAAAGTCAACCTGTGAGGGTAACCGTAAGCACCAGCCGTCGCCAAGCTGGACGAGCTGGAGGACCCGGGGGCCGGGAAGACCTGGCGCTTTCTTGCAAGCGACCCGAAGCACCTGGGAATTCCCGGCGTGCGGAATGACGCTGCGTGCGCCGAGAACGTCGAGTTAGAGGAATTCTCCTACGCGACCCCACAATCTAAAATGTCTGCGCTTGCGTCGTTCCGGGCATGCGTTGTTTGTCGGTGACGACTGGGGGAGGTCGACCGCCGGTGCCGGCAGGAGTGGTTTTGGGCAGAGGGCGATCGCGATGAAACAGCGGCTACGGTTTGCGAGTTGGGTGGTGTTGCCGCTGCTAGGGGCATGTTCTTTCGCAGGGCAGAGCAGCGCGCCTAACAGCCAGGCCGGTTCAAACGTCAACCACGAGCAAAATCCGCTCAGCGTGATGACCGACCCGTCGCCCTTGCAGTTCACCGCGGCGGGGCAGACCGGAACGGTGACGCTCGTCGAGCAGAATCCGCCGCCCTCTGCGAAATTTACGCTAAACGCGACCTATTGCACGAACAAGAACGTGCTAACGGTCTCGGAGACCGACTCGCAGCACTACACGGTGACGCAGGCCTCGAATCTCGAGGACTGTACCCTCGTCGCGTCGGACGGAACGAATCGCGTCGACGTCTCGGTCAATCCCACGAGGGTGCCCGTTAAAGTTACCGTGCCCTCACCGAAGCCGCGCGGGCTCATCGGTGGAGGAAAGATTCAGCACGTCGTTATCATCGTCCAGGAAAACCGCTCGTTCGATAACCTTTTCAATGGATTTCCGCACGCCGACACCGTGCGAACCGCCAATAACATGGGGACGATCGTGCCGATGTTCAAGGAGAACCTCAACGGCAAGCTCCTGCCCGTCCACTCGCACCCCGTCTGGTACGCAAGTTATGATGGCGGCAAAATGGACGGTTTCGCCGCTGCCGAGCAACCCGGCACGACCACGCCGCCGTTCGCGTACGTGCCCAAGTCGCAGGTCGAGTCGTACTGGAGCTTGGCGGAAAGCTACGGGATCGGCGATCGCATGTTCCAATCGAACACGGGCGGTAGCTTTGCCGCCCACCTGTATTTGATCGCGGGCCAATCGGATCTCTCCGACGTCCTGAACATCCCGGGCGGCGGTCAAGGATCGGGCTGGCCCACCGGCTGGGGTTGCGCCGACCCGCCCGGCTCGCACGCCGATCTCGTTCAGCCCAACTCGCCCAAAGAGGTGCCGGGACCGTTCCCGTGCTTTAACCTGCCTTCGATCGGCCAAGAGCTGGACGCTAAAGGACTCTCGTGGCGCTACTACGCCGACAAACAAGAAGGCATCTGGAACGAGTATGAAGCCGTTCAGTACGTTTACAACGGTCCCGACTGGCTGAACAACATCGTGGTTCCGGAAACCCGAATTCTGACCGATCCGAGTGGTCCCTCAGGAACGCTGGCCGACGTGACGTGGGTGACGCCGAGTTGGGAAGAGTCCGACCATCCGGGAGACAACGGCGGGCTGTACGGTCCCCAATGGGTGCCGAGCGTGGTCAACGCCATCGGCCAGAGTTCGTTTTGGGACAGCACCGCGATCTTCATCGTGTGGGACGATTGGGGCGGCTGGTACGATCACGTCGCTCCGCCTCAGCTCGACAGCATGGGGTTGAGTTTCCGCGTTCCGCTCCTGGTCATCTCACCCTACGCAAAGACGCACTACGTCTCGCATGTGACGCACGAAGACGGCAGCATCTTGCGCTTCGTCGAGGAGGCGTTCGGACTTTCGGCAATTGCCGCCAGCGACAAGCGCGCCGATGACTTAGGGGACTTCTTCGATTTCAACCAAGCACCGACTCCCTTCACGCCGTTTCCGACGGTGCTCAAACGTCCCGAAGATTTTAAAGCTCCCAATGCGGTCGACCTTACGACCGCCGGAGACCTCGATGACCCCGACTATCCGCAGGCGCCGCTGATTCGGCCGCCGGCGCCCGCCGTCAAGCGGTGAGGCTGCGCGTATGGCTTGCGGCGGGGGTCGCGTTACCCCTCGCCGTGGCCTGCTCTTTCGCCGGACAAAGCGCAGCGCCTCACGCGCAAACCGGCTCGAACGCCCAGGCGCAAAATCCGCTCAGCGTGATGACCTCGCCCTCGCCATTGCAGTTCAGCGCCGCAGGACAGATGGGGTCGGTCACCCTCGTCGAGCAAAACCCGCCGAGTTCGGCGGTCTTTTCGTTGAATTCGACGGCCTGTACGGACGCCGACGTTCTCACGGTATCGGAGGTCGACTCACAGCACTATCAGGTAACCTCCGGATCGAGCCTGGCGGGCTGCACGCTCATTGCCTCCGACGGAACGAACCGGGTCCGCGTCGCGGTCAATCCCACGACGGGTTCGTTCACGTTTCCGATCCCGACTGCTCCGCCGCGCAGGGGACAAAGCGAGAGCCGGATCAAGCACGTGGTCATCATCGTCCAGGAGAACCGTTCGTTCGACAATCTCTTCAACGGTTTCCCGGGCGCCGACACCGTTCGAACCGCCAACAACATGGGGACGATGGTGCCGATGACTCAAGAAAAGCTGAACGGTACGCTCACGCCGGTGCACACCCACACCACGTGGTTTAAGAGTTACGACGGCGGCAAGATGGACGGCTTCGTTAACGCCGAGCAGCCGGGGACCGACAAGCCGCCCTTCGCGTACGTGCCGCACGACGAGGTCGCGAACTATTGGAAGCTGGCCAAGGCTTATGGGATCGGCGACCGCATGTTCCAATCAAATACGGGCGGCAGCTTTGCGGCCCACCTCTATTTGATCGCCGGTCAATCGGATCTTGGTGACGTTCTCTACATCCCCGGCGGCTCGGGATCGAACGGCTGGGGCTGTGGTGACCCGCCGGGCTCACACATGGATCAGGTCGAGCCAGACTCGCCCAAAGAGGTAGCGGGGCCTTTTCCTTGTCTGGACCTGCCTTCCATCGGCCAAGAAATGGACGCGAAAGGCCTCTCCTGGCGCTATTACGCCAGCGCCCAGGAATCGATCTGGAACGAGTATGAAGCCATACCATACGTCTACAGCGGTCCGGATTGGTTGAACGATATCGTGACTCCGGAGACGCGCATTTTGACGGATCCCAGCGGCCCTTCGGGGACGCTGGCCGACGTGACGTGGGTGACGCCGAATTGGGAAGAGTCCGACCATCCCGGCGCCAACGGCGGGCTCTACGGGCCGCAATGGGTGCCGAGCGTGGTCAATGCGATCGGCGAAAGCTCGTTCTGGAGCACGACGGCGATTTTCATTCTGTGGGATGATTGGGGAGGCTGGTACGATCATGTCAGCCCGCCCCAACTCGACAGCATGGGCTTGAGCTTCCGCGTGCCCCTGATCGTCGTTTCCCCGTACGCCAAGGCGCATTACATTTCGCACGTGCAACACGAGCACGGCAGCATCTTGCGTTTCGTCGAGGAACAGTTTGGGCTCGGGGCGCTTGCAGCTAGCGACATGCGTGCCGATGATCTGCACGACTTCTTCGAATTCAATAAACCGCCGAAGCCGTTCACGCCGTTTCCGACGGTGCTCAAGCGCCCTGAAGATTTCAAGTATCCCGGCGCGATCGATCTCACGCGAGCCGGCGAGCTCGACGATCCGGACGATGCGCCGCCGCGTTAGGCCGAATCCTTAGCCGCAAGACGACGCGCTCTCATCGTCTCGGGGTTTGCCTCGCGCTGACGGCCGGCGACCAGGTAATCCTGCGCGATCGTTCGCATGAACACGAGTAGCGCGAAAGTGCTGCAGCCCTTCGGGTTGGAGGGAGAGGGGACGTCTTGGCTGCTAAGACGGCGTTGATCACGGGAATCACCGGACAGGACGGATCGTACTTGGCCGAATTTCTGCTCGATCGAGGTTACCGCGTGGTCGGGATGACGCGCCGTACCAGCACCGAAGTGCACGAACGGATCGAGCACCTGATGGGCGCGATCGAGATCGTTTCGGGAGACCTGCTCGACCAAAGCTCGATGACCGGTCTCGTGGCCGAGATCCGTCCCGACGAGATCTACAATCTCGCCGCGCAGTCCTTCGTGCCGACCTCTTGGCATCAGCCGGTGCTAACCGGCGAGTTCACCGCTCTCGGCGTTACGCGCGTTCTGGAATCGGTTCGTTCGGTCGACAAAAAGATTCGCTTCTATCAGGCTTCGAGTTCCGAGATGTTCGGGAAAGTCGTCGAGACGCCTCAAAACGAGAAGACTCCGTTCTATCCGCGCAGTCCCTACGGCGTCGCGAAGGTGTACGGGCACTGGATCACCGTCAACTATCGTGAGTCATATGGCATGTACGCTGCGAGCGGCATCCTGTTCAATCACGAAAGCAGCCGGCGCGGCAAGGAGTTCGTCACGCGCAAGATCTCCGATGGCGTCGCGCGGATCAAGTACGGGCTGCTCGACAAGCTGCGTCTGGGCAACCTCGATGCGCGGCGGGACTGGGGTTATGCCGGCGACTACGTCCGCGCGATGTGGCTGATGCTGCAGCAGCCGCAGGCCGACGACTACGTGATCGCGACCGGGCGCACGCACAGCGTGCGCGACTTCTGCCGGCTCGCCTTCGAGAACGTGGGTCTGGACTATCGCCAATACGTCGTCGAGGATGCGCGCTTCGTGCGGCCGGCCGAAGTCGATTTGCTGACCGGAGACCCATCGAAGGCTCGGCGCATCCTCGGGTGGGAACCGGAAACACGATTCGAGGATTTGGTCGAGATGATGGTACGCGCCGATCTCGACCGGCTGCGTCCGCCCACGAGGGCGTGACGTGCGCGTCCTGGTCACCGGGGGAAACGGTTTCGTCGGCCGGCATCTCTGCAACGCGCTGCGCGCACGCGGTTTCGATCTGGTAGCCGGCGTTCACGACCCGGACGGCGTGGCCGATCCGGCTCGAGGCGAGGTGTCCCTCGAGCTGCGCGATAGCGACGGCCTTCGCGAGTCGATCGGGCGCGTGCGCCCGGACCTGGTCTTCCATCTCGCAGCTGAGGCGTTCGTGCCGGCCGCGAACCGGGATCCGATGCGCGCCTTCGACATCAACGCCCTCGGGACCGCACGGCTGCTCGAAGCAATTCGGAACAGTCGTCGCGACTCGTTTCCACGCGTGATCTACGCGAGTTCGGCCGAGGTCTACGGTATCCGCGAGCGGAGCGAGCTTCCGCTGAGGGAAACGCTAGCTGCGCATCCGGCGACCCCGTATGCTGCGAGCAAGCTGTCGGGCGAGGCGATTGCGCTCGCGTGGCGAGCGACCTACGGCATCCCGGCAATCGTCGCGCGTGCCTTCAACCATATCGGTCCCGGTCAAGACGAGCGCTTTGCGGTCGCGTCGTTCGCGCACGGTTTGGCGGCGGTCGCCGGAGGCGCAAGCTCCGTCCTCACCGTCGGGAACCTGTCGGCCGAGCGCGACTTCCTCGACGTGCGCGACGTCGTGGCCGCATACATTGCGCTCGCCGAGCGCGGGCAGGACGGCCAGGTCTACAACGTGTGCAGTGGCCGGCCGGTCGCGATGCAAGAGATCTTGCGACAACTGATCGCGATCGCGCACGTGCCGGTCGAAGTGCGCCAAGATCCGGCCCGGCTTCGCCCGAGCGACCTCCCGATCTCGTTCGGCGACAATGCGAAGCTGCGCGACGCGACCGGCTGGTCTCCGCAGTATCCGCTGTCGCGCTCGCTTGCCGACGTGTACGCCGACGCGCGGGAACGCCTCGCGCTCGCCGGATGATCGCCTATCTCGAGCTGATCGGCGGCGTCAGCGGAAATATGCTCCTAGGTGCGCTGATCGACGCGGGCTGCGACCAAGCGCAGCTCGAGGCCACGCTGCGCACCATCCCGGTCGACGGATGGTCGATCGAACGCCGCCGCGTGCACAAACTCGGCATCGCCGCGACGTATTTCGATTTCGTGATTCCGGGCGAAGACCATCACGGCGCCGCGGAGCGCTTGTCCAGCGGACGGAGTGCCGCGGGCCGGCGGCTCGAAGACGTGCTCGCGCTCGTCGACCGCAGCGGCCTGAGCACTTCGCAGAAGATGCGAGCGCGGACCGTTTACGTGCGCTTAGCCGAAGCCGAAGCGCACGCGCACGGAACGACGGTCGAAGCGATTCACTTCCACGAAGTGGGCGCGACCGACGCCATCCTTGATGTGGCGGGGGCCTGCATCGCCTTCGATGCGCTCGAGGTCGAGCGCGTCTTTTGCTCGCCCTTTCCGCTTGGCCGCGGCACGGTCTCGATGCATCACGGTCGCTATCCCAACCCGCCGCCCGCGACGGCGGAGCTGCTGCGCGGCGCCCCGACCTTCGACGCGGGGATCGAGGGAGAGCTCGTCACCACGACCGGCGCCGCGATCCTGACGACGCTGGTCGAGAGCGCCGGCACGCGCCCGCCGATGGTCAGCCGGAAGATCGGCTATGGCGCGGGCCGCTCGGACTTTCCGATTCCGAACGTTCTGCGGGCCACCATCGGCGAGCTTGCCGGCGAGGACTCGTCGGGTGCGACCGAGGTTGCCGTCCTGGAAGCCACGATCGACGACATGCAGCCGCAGCATTTCGAGCTGGCCCTCGAACGGGTGCTGGCGGCGGGCGCGTATGACGCCTGGCTCGCCCCGGTCACAATGAAAAAGTCGCGCCCAGCTGTCCTTTTCGGCGCGATCGCTCCGCTCGAGTCGGAGGCCGAGGTGGCACGCACGATCCTGAGCGAGACGACGACCCTCGGCGTGCGGGTTCGGCACGACCGGCGCTATCGGCTCGAGCGCAGCCTGGCTCACGTTGAAACGCCGCTCGGCTGGGTTCGCGTTAAAACGGCGCTCATCGACGGAGCGGCACGCCGGACGCTCGAATACGACGATGTGGTACGAATCGCCCGCGAACTCGACCGTCCCGTCGGCGAAATCGCGCACCGCTTGGAGGAAATGATACCCCGCTCATGACCCCGCTCGAAACCAAGGAGGGGCGCCTGCGCGCCCTGATGCGTTCGCTCGGCAGCGTCGTCGTCGCGTTTTCCGGGGGCGTCGACTCGGCGCTCGTCCTGAAAATCGCCGGCGACGAGCTTGGCTCGAAGGCCTTCGGCGTGACGGGGCGCTCGGCCAGCCTGGCCGAAGCCGAGGAAGATGCGGCGATCGCCCTGGCGGGCGTCATCGGCACCGAGCACGCGATCGTGCAAACGCGCGAGCTCGAGGACGCGAACTATCGTTCCAACCCGGCTAACCGCTGCTATTTCTGCAAGAAGGAGCTCTACGGGCGCCTACGCGACATCGCGCGAGAGCGCGGAGCCGCCTGGATCGTTGACGGCTTCAACCTCGACGACGCGGGCGACTGGCGCCCAGGTCGCAAAGCTGCCGGCGAGTTCGGGGTGCGTAGCCCGCTCGCTGAGGCCTGCTTTACCAAAAGCGACGTTCGTGCGCTCGCTAAGCGGCTCGATCTCGAGGTCTGGGATAAGCCGGCGCTGGCGTGCCTTTCGTCACGCTTCCCCTACGGTACGCCGATTACGCTCGAGCTCTTGCGTCAGGTCGATCGCGCCGAACAGGCGGTGCATGCGGCGGGCGTGCGCGTTTGCCGCGTTCGTCACCATGGCGACGTGGCGCGCATCGAGGTGCCGCTCGACGAGCTTGACGTGCTGGTGCGTCCCGAGGTTCGGGCCGCGATCGTGGCAGGCGTTACCGCCGCGGGCTATAACTTCGTCGCACTCGACCTTGGCGGCTACGTGTCGGGGAACCTGAATCGGGGGCTGGCCGGTGAAGGCGGTGTCTGACGAGGGCGGCGCCGCCTCGGGCGCAGCGGGCTGGCACGAGCTCGTTTTCGCCCGGCGCGGAACGCTGCTCGCCATTCCGGCCGTTCTTCTGGTCGCATTCGGAAAACCGTCGAAGAGATCGCTCGCCGGCGGCTTGACGGTCGCGCTCGCCGGCGAGGCGATACGCTGCTGGGCCGTGGGCTATTCGGGTGCGACGACGCGCGCCGATCGCGTGACGGCGCCGGCGCTCGTCACCGCCGGGCCGTACGCGTACGTGCGCAATCCGCTTTACGTCGGAAATCTCGTGACCGGGCTCGGCTTTACGATTGCGTTCACCGGTGCAAACCGGCGGCGCGTGCGTGTCGGGCTGGCTGCGCTTGGCCTGGGCACGATGCTGGCCGTCTACACGGCGATCGTTCCGCACGAAGAGCGTTTCTTGCGCGAGCGCTTCGGCGCCGATTTCGATGACTACGCGGCGCGCGTTCCGCGCATCGTGCCGCGTCTGCGGCCCTCCGGGCCGCAAAGCGGAAGCTACGACCGCAGCGTCATCGCGAAGGCCGAGTCGCGGACCTTCATGACATTCGGCGCGATGCTCGCCGTGCTTGCCTTGAAGGTCGCGCGATACTGAGCGCGCACGACCACGCGGCGCATCGTTCGACGGCTGCTGCGCCGCTTACCGTCGCGCTCGTCCTGACGGTTTCCGTCGCCTTGCTCGAACTCGGCGGCGGACTGCTTGCGCGCAGCCTCGCGCTCTTAGCCGATTCCGCCCACGTCTTCATGGACGCTGTGGCGCTTGGCGTCGCGCTCTTCGCGCTCGTGCAAGCGCGTCGCCCGGCCACGTCGCGCCACAGCTACGGGTACGCGCGGCTCGAAATTCTGGCGGCGCTCGGCAATGCGGCCTTGCTGTTCGCGGTCGCCGTGCTCATCGTCGTCGAGGCGGCGCGACGCTTCGCCTCGCCGCAGCTTCCCGAAGGGCACCTCATGCTGGCCGTCGCGCTTGCGGGCGCCACCGTCAACGTCGCGCTCGGGTTCGCCCTCGCGCGCGGCGCTCGCCATGACCTCAACGTCAAAGCAGCGCTGTTGCACGTCGCAAGCGACGCCCTCGGTGCACTGGCCGTCGCCGTTGCGGCGGGTCTCGTCATCGTCATACGCGCGCCCTGGGTCGATCCGCTCGCGTCGCTGGTCGTTGCCGCGATCATCCTCGCGGGCGTCATCCACATCGTACGCGAAGCGGGTGACGTGCTGCTCGAGAGCGCTCCGCTACACGCCGCGATCCCCGACGTGCGCGAACGCATCCGTCTCTTGGAAGGCGTGGTCGAAGTGCATGATCTGCACGTCTGGACGATCGGCTCCGGGCATTACGCGCTCTCGGCTCACGTCCGGCTCGACGACCGCCGGATCAGCGAAGCGTCGTCACTCTTGGCGCGCATCGAGGCGCGGATGCGAGCCGAGTTCGGGATCACGCATCTGACGATTCAGTTCGAGTGCAAATCCTGCGAACCCGACGAGCGCATCGTCTGTACCCAAGCCCCGCGCTAGCACTGCCGGGGCGCATTCGCCTCGCTACCGGTGACCGGCCCGCCGCGCGATCGGTGCGGAACCGGCCGCTCCGAGGGCTGGGGACGCCACGCCCGGAAGCAATCGCGTCCCACAGCTAACGCGTCAACCATCGCATCATCAGAGGAGAGCCATGCACTCGAAGACCGTCGTTCTCGCTACCGCGCGCACCCCTTTCGGCCGGCTCGGAGGCGCCCTCGCCTCACTTGCGGCGACGACGCTCGGAGGTGAGGCGATTCGCGCCGCCGTGGAGCGCTCGAAGATCGATTCCTCCGAGGTCGAGCACGTCATCATGGGCCAGGTGCTGCAGGGCGGCGCTGGCCAAGCGCCGGCGCGCCAGGCCGCCTATAGCGCGGGGCTCGCCAAGACGATCACCTTCGAAACGATCAATAAGGTTTGCGCCTCGGGTATGATCGCGATCGTCTTCGGTTCGCGCATGATCAACGACGACGATGCGCAAGTGGTCGTCGCCGGCGGAATGGAGTCGATGTCGAACGCGCCGTACGCCGCCCTGCAGGCGCGCTTCGGCTACCGCTTCGGCGACGGCGCTCTCGTCGATCTGATGAGCTACGACGGCCTGATCGACCCCTGGTCGAAGCTCGCGATGGCCGCGGCCCAAGCGAAGGTGAACGCCGATTTGAAGATTACGCGCGACGTGCAGGACGAGTTCGCCTACTACTCGCAGTCGCGCGCCGCCAAGGCGACCGCCGACGGCCTCTTCGCGAGCGAGATCGTACCGCTTCGGATCGCAACCAAAGCCAAGGGCAAGCTCGTCGTCGACCAGCTTCCGGTTCAAGCCCGGCCGCGCGTGCCGGTCCACGCCGGCTCCAACGGCGAATCGAAAGTGTGGGGTCACCAGTCGGCGGAGAGTCTCGTCCCGGACACCAAGCGTTCGTCGCCGTACGTCACCGGCGACGTTCCGCATACCGTGGTGGACAAAGACGAGCCGATTCGCGCCGACACGACGCTGGAATCGCTCGCTAAGCTGCCACCGCTCGACAAGGACGGAACCGTCACGGCGGGCAACGCGCCGGGCGTCAACGACGGCGCCGCGGCGGTCGTGCTCGCGAGCGAGGAATACGCGCGCTCGCACGGCTACGAGCCGCTCGGAGAGATCGTCGATCACGCGGCCGCTTCATGGGATCCGGCTTACCTCGCCTTGACGCCGGCGATGGCAGCGCAAAAGCTGCTCGATAAGCGCGGCCTGAAAATTTCCGACATCCACGTATGGGAAGTCAACGAAGCCTTTGCCGCCGTCGCGTGGAGCACGGCGAACCGGCTCGGACTCGATCCGCGCGCGCTCAACGCCCTGGGTGGCGCGGTCGCCTTCGGCCACCCGATCGGTGCATCGGGGGCGCGCATCACGGCGAGCGTCATCCACCAGCTCCGCCGTCGCGGCGGCGGTCTCGGCATCGCCGCGATCTGCAGCGGCGGCGGCCAAGGCGACGCGATTTTGGTCAAGGTCGGTTAGCCCCGAAGCACTGCGCCGCCGCGCCGTCGTTCGCTTGGCATGATCGATTCGCCCGATCGCATGATGTTCGACGTTACGCCGGAGCAGCGCGCGGTCGGCGATCTCGCGCGCGCGCTCGCGCGGGGAGAAATCGCCCCGCACGTCGCGGCGTGGGATCGCGAGCATCGCTTTCCTCGCGAGCTGTACCGTACGCTGACCGAGGCCGGCCTGATGGGCATCATCGTCCCGGAGCGGTACGGCGGTTCGGGAGCCGACTACGTCTCCTACGCGCTCGCCATCGAGGAGCTGGCGCAGGTCGACGCCGGCACGGCCGTTACCGTGTCGGTTCATGCCATGATCTGCGTGGCGATCGAGGCGCTGGGCAACGACGACCAGAAGGACCATTACCTGCCGATGCTGGCCGGCGGCGACGTGCTCGCCGGATTCGCGCTTACCGAGCCGGGTGCCGGATCCGACGCCGCCGCTCTGCGCAGTACGGCCATGCACGACGGCACGCATTACCTTTTGCGCGGGCGCAAGCAGTGGTGCACCAACGGCAGCTTCGCCGGCGTCACCATGGGCATGTTTCGAACCGGGGGGCCCGGAACGCGCGGCATCTCGGCCTTTCTCATCGACAACGAGCTGCCCGGCATCGTCGTCGAGAAGGTCACCGAAAAGCTTGGGATCCACACCAGCAATACCTGCGATCTGGCCTTCGACGACGTGCGCGTTCCCTCAACCGCGCTGCTCGGCGCCGAGGGGAGCGGCCTCACCAACGCGCTGACCGCGCTGACCTCAGGCCGCATCGGGATCGCCGCGCAGGCCACCGGCATCCTAGCCGCCTGCCTTGAAAGTAGCGTTGCTTTCGCAAAAGACCGAGAAGCCTTCGGCAAGCCGATCGGTTCGTTCGAGGGCATCTCGTTTAAGATCGCGCGGATGGCAACCGATCTCGACGCAGCGCGCCTGCTCGTCTATCGCGCGGCGGCCCTAGCCGATCGGGGCGCGCCCTTCGCGGTCGAGGCGAGCAAGGCCAAGCTGTTCGCCTCGACGGCGGCCCGCCTTCACGCCGCCGAGGCCGTCCAAATCCACGGCGGCTACGGCTACACAACCGATTTTCCCGTCGAGCGCTACTACCGCGACGCGAAGATCACCGAGATTTACGAAGGCACGAGCGAAATCCAACAAATGATCATCGCGCGGTCTCTGCTTGGGCGGTTTGATTAGTGACGGTCGTGTTAGCGGGGTCGCCGGGGCGGGGGGTCGCCGGAGCGGCCGTCTCGCTTTCGCCGCTGCGGCGCATCCTGCGCCTTGCGGCTGCGCCGCGCCGCGCTCCCGCCATCCGTGGCTCCGCATGGCGCGGAAGCCGCTCGACGGCCGCTCCGGCGACACCCCGCCCCGGCATCCCCAGGGTACGGCAAGTCGCTGCTCCTCACTGCCTAGCACCGCTGCGGGAGCGGACGGCGTTTCTCTTTGAAAGGCGATAGTTGGCTGTGAAATTGATGGAGTATCAGGGGAAGGAGCTGTTTCGCGGCGTGGGGATACCGACGCCGCGCGGCGTGTTCGTTCGCAGTCCTGACGATGTTGCGGCGTTCATCGCCGAAAATCCGGGCGCGTGGGTTCTCAAGAGCCAAGTGCTGATGGGCGGGCGCGGCAAGGCGGGCGGCATCAAGTTTGCATCGTCGCCGGATGAGGGGCGCGAGCTCGCGCGTGAACTGATCGGAAAGGTGCTGCGCAACGAGCAGAATCCCGACGGTGAGGAAGTGAAGTCGTTGCTCGTCGAGGAGAAGGTCGCGATCGCAAGCGAAGCCTACGTCTCCATAACGATCGATCGCGCCGCGAAGAAACCGGTCGTCATCGTGACGGCGCAGGGCGGCATGGACGTGGAGGAAGTGGCCGCCCACGATCCCGACGCGATCTCCAAATACTGGATCGATGCGGCGATCGGCTTCGAACCGTTCATCGCGCGCCGCCTTGCGTTTGCGGCGAAACTTCCGACCGGTTTTCAGCGCGCGTTTCCGTCGATCTTGGGCGGTCTCTACGCGATGTTCATGGAGTACGGGGCAAACCTGGTCGAGATCAATCCGCTCGTCCTGAGCGAGGATGGCCGCGTCATCGCCTCCGACGCAAAGGTCGACCTCGACGACAATGGGCTGTACAAGCATCCCGAACTCAAAGCCTGGAAGAACGAAGCGCCGGCCGACGAGGACCAGGCTGCCGCGCTCGCCACGGGTCTAGGCATCTCGAACTATGCCAAGCTCGACGGCAACATCGGGATCATCGCCAACGGCGCGGGCCTCGGAATGGGAACGATGGATGCGGTGCGCAACGCAGGCGGCGCGGCAGCCAACTTTCTCGACATCGGCGGCGGCGCGCAGGCCGAGTTGGTAAAGAAAAGCTACAATCTTGTGGTCGGCGATCCCAAGGTGAAGGCCATGTTCATCAACATTTTCGGCGGAATTACGCGCGGCGACCAAGTTGCGAAAGGGATCGTCGAAGCGCTTGCCGGCGACGACGTGCGCAAGGTCCCGCTGGTCGTGCGACTGACCGGCACAAACGAAAAGGAAGGCCGCGAAATCCTCGCCGGCGCGGGAATGAATCCGGTCGAAACGATGGACGAGGGCGCGCGGCGCGCGGTCGAACTGGCCCGCGGCTAGCCAGGAGGACGAGACGTGGCGATCTATCTCGACAAGAACTCGAAGGTTCTGGTGCAGGGCATCACCGGGCGCGAAGGCCTGTTCCACACCCAGCGCATGATCGCGTACGGAACGCAGATCGTGGGCGGGGTGACGCCCGGCAAGGGCGGAACGCGAATCGATACGGGAAACCCGGTGTTCGACACGGTCAAAGATTGCGTCGATGCAACCGGTGCGACGCATACGATCATCTTCGTTCCGCCGCCGTACGCGGCGGATGCCCTTTTCGAAGCGTACGATGCCGGGATTTCACTCGCGGTCTGCATCACCGAAGGCATTCCCGCGCACGACATGCTCAAGGTCGTGGCAACGACCCACGGCATGCGCATCATCGGGCCGAACTGTCCGGGCTTAGTCTCGCCCGGCAAATCGCTCGTCGGCATCATGCCGGGCCACGTCTTCCGGCCGGGCCGCATCGGGCTGATCTCGCGCTCGGGAACGCTCACCTACGAAATCGTCGATTTGCTTAGCAAGGCGGGTCTGGGTCAGTCGACCTGCGTCGGCATCGGCGGCGACCCGATCATCGGCACGACCTTCGTCGACTGCCTGCGGAGTTTTGCGACCGATTCCGAAACCGATGCAGTCGTGGTGTGCGGCGAGATCGGCGGCTCGGATGAAGAAGACGCCGCGGCCTTCATCGCCGAGCACCTTCCGAACAAGCCCGTCGTTGCATTCATCGGCGGCCGATCGGCGCCGAGCGGCAAGCGGCTCGGTCACGCGGGGGCAATCATCTCCGGCAACACCGGTACGCCGCAGAGTAAGGTCAAGGCCTTCGAAGCAGCCGGCGTGCCGGTCGCCGAGCGACCCTCGCAGATTCCGATGCTGGTCAAAGAGCGTCTGGCGGTTCCCGCGTAGGGCCATCGCACGCTCGGCCGATGGGTGATGCAGCTCGCCAAAGGCGGGCACTTACCTCGCCGGAGGGATGCGGATGCGGCTTGCGCCGGGTCAACGGGGATTCACCATGCTCGAGGCGATCGTCACGATCGCGCTCGTGGGAGGTGTGGCCGTCGCGGCACTCGGCGTGGCCGCTTACGCGGGGCACGAGGCGGACGCCGGGGAGAGCGCTTCGCTCGACGCGTTCGCGCTGCACAACGCGCGCGCGCAAATCGAGGCGCTCGTTCGCTACGACCGAAACGCACTGACGTCGCTGGGTCCGGCAACGTGGACCGTCTTGCCGCCGCGCAAGCCGGCGCGCCTCCAGCGCTGGCTTCCTGAGGATCGCGTTACGTTAACGTTGCAGGCGAGCGCGATCGCAGTGAGCGGCAGCGGCGCGACGTTGACCTTGACGCTGCAGGACCCGCTCCACGGGACGCTCGTGCAAACGACATCGGTCGCGGCGGATCTGCCGAAGGATTGCGATCCGCCGCTGCAGCGTGTGGTCTGCTAGTGTATCTCTTCGGCCTCGCCGTCTCGTTCTCGCTCGCGTTGATTGCCTTCGCCGAGCTCGAAGCGTTTATCGTCGGGGCGCAAGGCTCGCGCGCCGATGCGCTCGGGCGCGCGATGCGCTACGCATGGCCGGCCGCCGAGCGAATCGTGCAAAGCGAGTTGGCTCGACAAGTTGCAAGCAATCCATCGGCGAGCGCGTTCGTCTTTACCGGTCGAACGCTTCCAGCATGTCCCGAGACGACGCCGGGATCGCCCGCGTGTGTGCTCGCCGCTCGCTTCGATGCGCACCAAGCCGGGACGACGGCGCAAACGTCCCCTGGCCCTGCGCCGGGCTCCGCTGACGAGCTTTCGTACAACGTCAACGCGCATGCGCAGGAGCAGCGCGTCGCCGTCGAGCTGGCGGTGCGGATCGGGCCGCCGGGAGAGGACGGAGCTCCCCGCAGCGGTGCTCTGTCGGCGTCGGTTGTCGAGAAACTGACGTACCGCACCTTCGCGTTCGCACCGTTTTCTTCGTTGATCGCGCAGGGCGCCGGAACGGCCGGCGTCGTCGACGCGGGTGACGCAGTCGGCTGCGGCGGCGGGAGTACGTGCGGCGACGCAACGCTGCTCCACGCCTATGAGATCTGCACGCCGCCGAGCGGTGCGACCGGTGAGGTTCTCGCGGCAGCGCTTGCGTGGTGCCGGACCTCCGCGGGTGGAACGTACGCGGGAATGACGCCGGCCGGCGGCGTCATTTTGCTGATCGACGACGACCGCAACGTTCACTGGCCCAACGCCGATGGTGCGGGCAACTCCTGGACGCCGTAGTTGCGAAGGCGGCTATGCTTTGCTCGAGGTGCTTGTCGCCGTTGCATTGCTAGCTGCCTGCGCGGGTGCTTTCGGCGCGGCAGCCGGCTTGCACGGGACGGCGGCGCGCGCCCTCGAAGGGGGCGAGGCGCTGGCGAGCCGTGTCGCGCTGGCCGAGCAGGTCGCCCTGCAGGCGCCCACCTTGACCGGCGCGGCATCGACGATCGGCAGCGGCGCAACGCTCTCGCTCGCCCCCTCCGAGGCCGGAGGCTGGACGCTTGCGCTCTATGCGGCGCGACCAATCACGGCCACGCTTCCAAGCGCGAATGCCGGCCGGCCGCGAGCGCCGCTCGTCGAGCGTGTCGCCATCGCAGGGCAGATGACCAGTGACATCGGCGGCGATGCGCCGTTTTCTCTCTTCTTTTCATCCTCGGGCACCGTTGCCGCCGCAGCCTGGCAACCCGGCGATCCGCCGCCCGCGGCGGAGCCGCGCTGCAGCCGGGTGTTGCTGAGCGTCGTGGACGGCCCCGCGCGTCAGACCTACACGATCGATTGCGCGACCGGGGCGCTCTCCCGCATGCCGCCGTAGCGAGGGCGGTCAGACCGAAAGGCGCCGTCCTCTTTGAGGTGTACCTACCCCGGACGGTGACGTACGGCTACCACTGCGAAGAGTGCGAAGACGCGATCTGGCTCCCGACGACGCGCGCGGAGCTGCAATGGCTCAAGGACCGCGAGCACGTTGCGCGCGAGGTAGCGCGCCACGTTCAGTCCGGGCTCGACACCTGGATTAACGAGGGTCTTGATTTCCTCGACAAGCACCACGGGCACAGCGTGATGCTCACGAAAAGGCCGTAGTTAGCGCGGGATGCGCAGGCGCTCTCCGGGATACACGGCGGCGCTCTCAAGGTGGTTGGCGGCCATGATACGATCGACCGTCTCTTGCACGTTGCCGTCGACGGTGGTGCCCTCTTCGGCGAGCGTCCACAGCGTTTGGCCGCGCTCGATGACGACGGACTTGAAATGCTCGGGGCTCGCGGCATGGAGACGCGGCGAGGACAACAAAGGCATGGCGACAATTGCGCCTAGCGCGGCCAGGGCTACGGCCGGCATCAGGGTGGTGCGCTTCCGTCTCACGTACATTGGCCGTCTCCCCCGCCCATATGTTGGGCCAAACGCCTGTTCGTCCCCCACATTTTACCAATCGCCTGTGGATAAGTCAAGGCGTTTTCGAACGTATGTTTGCATTCCCCCTCAGACGTATGCTAAGCTGTCTGCCAATCGCGGCCGAATCATCGGTCGCTGCAGCGAGGGAGTCCATACGTGGCAGATCGAGCTCCGACGGAGCGCCAGGCGCGCATCCTCGAGGTCATTCATCGATTTACGGACGAACGCGGCTACCCGCCGTCGGTTCGCGAGATCGGCGAGCGAGTCGGTCTTTCGTCGTCGTCGACGGTTCAGTCGCATCTCAAAGCGCTGGAGAAGCGCGGTCTGATCCATCGCGATCCCACCAAGCCGCGCGCGCTTGCTACGGGAAGGCTCGGGGAGCGCCGCTCGGCCGAATACGGCGTCATTCCCATCATCGGCAAAGTCGCCGCGGGGACGCCGATCACGGCCACCGAGAACGTCGAGGGCGAGTTCGTCGTGCCGGCCGACTTGGCACGCAGGCCCGATACCTTCATGCTGCGCGTGCAGGGCGACTCGATGATCGAGGCAGCCATCCTCGACGGCGACCTGATCGTCGTTTCCCCGCAACCCGACGCGCGCAACGGTGAGGTCGTGGTAGCCATGGTCGATGGCGACGCGACCGTCAAACGCTTCTATCGCGAAGCGGGCCGCGTCCGCCTCCAGCCGGAGAACCGTACCATGGCCCCCATCTATGCCGACGACGTTACGGTCATCGGCCGGGTCGAGGCGGTCGTCCGCCGGCTCTAAGTTTCGGGTCCCGCGGTCCGTCCGCATCTGGACGCAAGCCCGGGTGATGGAGGCCGGTGAGCGAATAAGCGTGCGCCGTGAACGCAAGCTGGCGAGGCCGCCTGGGCACGACTTTGGTATCGCGCGTGCGCGCCTTCTCGGAGGTGCCCGAGATGCAGGCCATCCAGGCCGCCCTGCCGCCGAGTTTCGCAGGCCTGTTGCTTGGCCTCGCCACGTTCATGCTTATCGAGCCGAACGAGAGCCTTCAAATACGGTTTTCACATTCGTTTGCGCCGGGTCTGGGGGTCATGTCGGCGCTGCTCTGCGTCCTGCTCACGCTACAACTCGCCAAGCGCCGGGATGTGCCCCGGCTGCCGGCGCTAGCGCTCGCGGAGCCCGTCTTCCTATTGTCGCTGCCCTACCAACATGCATCGTCCTTCGCGTCGCTCGCGCGGGCGCTCGGCAGCAGCGGCCTGTTCTTGGCGATGGGGGTCGCGCTTGTCACCGTCACCGTCTTGCGCCTGGCGCGGGCCAAGTTCGGCCCCCTGGGCGGCTCGCTGCTGGCAGGCGCCGCGGTCGTGGGCGGCGCCGTGCTGCTGCTCGCCACCGGCGTCTCGCTGACAAACATCCTCGACCGCATGATCGCGCCGCTCGGGGACCTTGGCGATAGCCTGACGGCGCTCTTGATCATCACTCTGGTCGAGACGTTGCTGTGGGCGATCGGCATCCATGGGCCAGCCCTGCTCGCCGCCGTCGTTTTCCCCGTCTACTTGTCGCTGCAGACGCAGAACGCCGAAGCGCTCGCGCACGGCCGGCCGCTTCCGCATATCGTTACCGTCTCGCTGTTCCTCTTCGTTTTCCCGGGGGGTGCCGGGGCGACGCTTCCGCTCGTTTTGCTGCTCTTGCGCAGCCGGATTGCGCGGCTGCACCGCGTCGCACTGGCAACGCTCGTACCGGCTCTTTTCAATGTCAACGAGCCGTTGATGTTCGGCCTGCCGCTGGTGGTCAATCCGCTGCTTGGCGTACCGTTCGTACTCGCTCCGCTGGCGCTGTGCGTGATCACCTTCTTGGCAGTCAACTTCGGGTGGGTCGCCCGTCCCGCTTTTTACATGCCCTCGATGCTCCCGCTGCCGGTGAGCGTTTTCCTCGCTACGAAAGACTGGCGCGCCGTCGTGCTGGCACTAATCAACGTTGCCGTCGCCGCCGCGATCTATGCGCCCTTCGTCGCGCTCTACGAGCGACAGGAGAAAGCGCGCGAGCACGAACGAGCGGCGGCGTGATCGATGCGCTGTTCGCTGGTGCCGGCCTCGCTCAGAGCGTTCGCGAGGCGGCGCACCAAGCCGCCCGCTTTCTCTACGATGAGAGCACCCCGAGTGCGCTCGCAAACGGACGCGTTCGCGCTGCGGTGCTGCGCGCGTTCGTAGCCGAAGGCATAATTGAAAGCGATCTTGCCGAGAGCCTCGGTTACGGTTACGACGACCCGGCACGGGCGCGTTACGAATCGATTCTGTGCCGCCTTTTCGGCACCGAACGTTGCCTCGCTCGTCTTTCGCTCGTCAGCGGCACACATGCCATCGTTACCGCGCTCGCGGCCTGCGCGGGGCCGCGAGGCCGCATCGTCGCTGCCACCGGACGGCCGTACGACACCCTGCGCAACGCACTCGTCGAGGCCCCGGGGTCGTTGTGCGAGCAGGGCATCGGCTACGAGGAGCTCGACTTGCGCGCCGACGGGGCGATCGACTACGACGGGCTGGCCGAGGCGTGCGCGCGCGGCGCCGATGTCGTCTTTATCCAGCGTTCGCGGGGTTATGCGCCGCGTCGCTCGCTGACTGCGCAAGAATGCGGGGCGGCGGCCCGGGTCGCCAAGAACTCTGCCCCCGGTGTGGTGACGATCGCCGACAACTGCTACGGCGAACTGGTCGAACCGAGCGAACCGGTTCACCACGGAGTCGACGTCATCGCGGGTTCGCTGCTCAAGAACCTCGGCGGCGGCATCGCGCCGGGAGGCGGCTACGTCGCCGGTCCGGCCGATGCGATCGAGCGCGTCGCGAGCCGTCATTTCGCGCCCGGCCTGGGGAGCGCCGTCGGTCCAACCCTTGGGCACGGACGCGCGCTGCTGCAGGGACTCTTCTATGCGCCGCTCGTCGTCGGCGAAGCGCTGCGCGGGCTCGACGCCGCGGCTGCCCTGTTCGCTGCGCTGGGCTACGCTGTCGATCCCGCCGCAGGTAGCCGCCGAGCCGACGTGGTTCAGGCGATCCGGCTCGGCAGCCGCGGGCGGTTGGCGGCCTTCGCCCGCGGCCTGCAGCGGACGATGCCGGTCAATGCCGGTTTCGCGCCGCAGCCCGGCCGCGTGCCGGGTTACCGGGAGCCGGTCGTGATGTCGAGCGGTGCGTTCGTCAGCGGTTCCACCATCGACCTTTCCTGCGACGCGCCGCTGCGGGATCCGTTCGAGGTCTACCTGCAGGGCGGCATCGTTCGCGAGCACGTGTTATTGGGAGCCGCGTTCGCGGCCGATGAGTTGCTAAAAGAAGCCAAATGAATCGTGTCAGCGAACGATGTGGGCAATGAGGTGGGGAGGGCCGCTGTGAGCGAAAAGACCGAACCCTATTCAGTCGTCGGCGAGGGACCGTATTTACGGCGCTACGTTCGGGTCGCGGTTTCGTTTCCGGTCACCTACACGCAAAATGGCGACGACGAGGAGAAGGACGGTCACGCGAGCGATCTTGGCGGGGGCGGCGTGCGCCTCTCCACCCCCGAAGATCTGCCGCTCGGGGCCGTCCTGCTGCTGCGTTTCCCCGTGCCGAATGTCGGCCGCGAGATGATGGTTCGTGGCCGCATCGTCCTCTCGTTCTACGATGCGAAGAGCAAGCGATTCTTCCACGGCGTCGCCTTCACGCAGATCGATCCGCGTGACCGCGAGGAGATCATCGGTTTCGTGGCCGCCGAAGTGGCCCGGCTGGCCGCGGTTGCCGACGCAGCTTCGGAATAAGCCGGTTACTTCGGGCCGGCCATGAATCCGAAGAAAAAGTAACGGTTCCCGTCGGTCGTCTCGATCACGATGCGCGTTTCTTCGATCGAAGCGCCCCGGATCGTCTTGCCCTCGAGGGTGTCAAGGATCGACTGTATTTGCTCGAATTCGGCCTCGCGCAGCGCGTCCGAATCGACGTCCATCAGGTCGGTGAGAAGATCTTCCAACCCGGCGTCCATACGCTGCGGCTCTCCCTCACCCTCTTGGGGCGCGCGAGGTTCGACGTAGGCTACGCGGTCGTGAGGGTCTTGGGTTTCCGGGGGGATGTCGGGCATCGGCGCGTACGCATTCCTGCGGGCGGTTTGCCGCCCGACTCGAATTTAGGTTTCCGGCGGCAGCGTTCGACTGCGCGGCACGGGGTTTTCTGGGTATCTGGGTTAAAGCTTCGGCTAAAAGATGTATATCCTCGAAGTGCTGAGCGGCCCTCTCGACGGCAAGACCTGGTCGTTCGAAATGGAGATCACGATCGGGCGTGACGATGCCCTGGCCGGCGCCTGCCTTACGCTCGACCGCTACGTTTCGCGACGCCACGCGCAACTCCGCGAGGACAGCGGAAGTTTAGTGCTCACAGATTTGGCAAGCCGTAATGGGACCAAGCTCGACGGACGCGTCGTCACGGACGATACCCCAATTGCACCGGGGGCTCGCTTTACCGTGGGCCGTACGCTGTTGCGGGTGAAGCGGGCCTAGGCAGAGAGCTGGCACGAAATGCAGGTCGTTCGCACCCCGGGGTCGGCCCGGGCCATTGCGCGGACCCTTCCGCGCCCGGTGGGATTCGTCCCGACGATGGGCGCGCTGCACGAAGGGCACCTCGCGCTCGTCGACCGCGCCAAGGCCGAAAACGCCTCGACGGTCGCCTCGATCTTCGTCAATCCGCTCCAGTTCGGCGTGGGCGAGGATTTTGCGCGCTACCCACGAGGGTTCGAGCGTGATGCCGAGTTGCTGAGTTCGCACGGGGTCGATCTGCTCTATGCACCTGCGCCCGAGCGCATGTATCCGCCCGGCTTTGCCAGCGCTCTCGATGTTGGGTCGCTCGGGGCCAGAATCGAAGGGGAGCGCCGGCCAGGCCACTTTGCCGGCGTGGCCACCGTCGTCGTCAAGTTGCTGCACGCGATCGAGCCGACGTCGCTCTATCTGGGCCAGAAGGACGCGCAGCAAACGGCGGTCATTCGGGCCGCGACGCGCGATCTGGACATGGCGACCAACATCGTGGTGGCGCCGACGGTACGCGAGGCCGACGGCCTCGCGCTCTCGAGCCGTAACGGCTACCTCGGGACCGAGGAGCGTGCCGCGGCTCCGTCACTGTATCGCGCGGTGCGCGCGGTGGCCGATGCCGTTTTGGGCGGCGAGCGCGACCCGCGGAAGGCCCGCAGCGCGGGCCTCGATCTACTCGAGCCGCCGCTGCGCTGGGACTATCTGGAGATCGTCGATCCGCTCGCGTTTGCGCCGCTGGATCCGCTGACGCGCCCGGCGGTCGTCGTCGCGGTCGCGTTCGCCGGCTCGACGCGACTGCTCGACAACGTGACGATACCGGGCGCCGACGGCATCGATCCGATTCTGACGCCGCTGCGTCTACGCCCGCTCGCGGCCGCGGTGCTGCCCGCTCGACCGTGACCCGGCGCATCCTGCTCGGCGTTTGCGGTGGCATTGCGGCCTATAAAGCCGCGGACCTGACCAGCTTTCTCGTGCAGCGCGGCGACGAGGTGACCGTGATCATGACGGCGGAGGCCGAGCAGTTCGTCGGTGCGCTGACCTTTGCAGCTCTCACGCGCCGGCACGTGTACGCCTCGCTGTGGGACGCACCGGAGTCGATCCCGCATATTTCGCTCGTGCGGGAGGCCGACGTATTGGCCGTCGTTCCGGCGACGGCCAATGTCATCGCTAAGTTCGCGCAAGGCATCGCTGACGATCTGTTGACCAACGCTGCGCTCGCGGCGCGCATTCCAATGGTGGTTGCTCCGGCCATGAACGAGGCGATGTACGAGCATCCGGCGACCCGCGAAAACATCCGGCTCATCGAATCGCGCGGGGTGACGATCGTCGAGCCGGAGATTGGTTTCTTAGCGGAACGCGAGTTCGGCGTCGGACGACTGGCCGCTCAGCCGGCGCTCGTGGCCGCAATCGACGCCGTCTTCGAGCGCAAGCGCGATCTCGAGGGCGAGCGCGTGCTCATCACCGCTGGGCCGACTCGCGAGGCGATCGATCCCGTGCGCTTCCTCTCGAACGCTTCGACGGGAACGATGGGCATCGAGCTGGCGCGGGAGGCGCTTCTGCGCGGCGGTGAGGTCGATTTGATCTTGGGGCCGACGACCGTCGCGCCGCCGCGCGGCGCGCGGGTCGTGCGCGTGACATCGGCTCAAGAGATGTACGAGGCTGCCATGGCGCGCTTCGTCGGCGCCGACGTCGCGATCGCAAGCGCGGCCGTAGCTGACTGGCGCCCCAACAAAAGCTCTCTGCAGAAGGTCAAGAAAGGCGATGGACCGTCGCTGCTGGCGCTCGAGCGCACGCCCGACATCCTGGCCTCGCTCGGAGAGCGGCGCAGCGGCGCGTTCTTGGTCGGCTTCGCCGCCGAAACCGAAAAGTTTGAAGAGTACGCGCGCGAGAAACTGCGCAGCAAACACTTGGATGCGATTGCGGTCAATGACGTGCGCAATGCGGGCATCGGTTTTGGGACGGGCGATAACGACGTCGTGATGCTTTGGGGGGAGGCGGGGCGGCGCGAGCTCGGGCGCGCATCCAAGCGCACGCTGGCGCGCCGGCTCTGGGATACGCTGCTCGAGATCCGTCGGTCGCGCGCTTGATTCGCGCCTGAGCGATGCTGCTCGCGATCGACGTCGGTAACAGCGATACGAAGCTCGGCTTCTTCGCGCGCGGTGAAGACGCCGGCCTAAAGCTCACCAAGACGTGGCGCATCACGACCGCGCGACGGCGCACGTCGGATGAGTACGGCACCGCGCTAGCCGCGCTCTTCGGCCGAGCGGGAATCGCAGTCGAGTCGGTGCGCGCGGTTGCGATCTCGAGCGTGGTCCCGCAGCACGACCGCGCGCTCGTCGAAGCGGCGCTGACCTACTTCGGCTGCGATCCGCTCTTCTTCGGCGCGGCCGGCCAGAACGTCATCGAGGTGTCGACCGAACGCCCCAAGGAACTCGGCTCCGATCTGATCGCGGCGGCCATCGCCGCCCGCCATCTGTACGGGTCGCCGCTCGTCGTGATCGGATTCGGCACGGCGACAACTTTCAGCGCCGTCTCGCGCGAGGGCGAGTATCTCGGGGCCGCGATCGCGCCGGGCATCCAGATCTCAATCGACGCGCTGGTCGAGCGCACCGCCAAGCTGCCGCAGGTAGCGCTGGAGGCTCCGAACGGCCCCATCGGGCGCGACACGGTCTCTGCTTTGCAGGCCGGCATCATCTACGGTTTCGTCGGCCAGACCGAGGCGATCGTCGGGCGCATGAAGCACGCCATCGGCGAAGACGCCCGCGTGGTCGCGACGGGCGGCCTGGCCGACGTCGTCGCCAGGCACGCCAAGGGCATCGACGCGGTCGAACCCCACTTGGTCCTGCTCGGGCTGCGGCTGCTTTACGAAGCATCGGTCGCCGCGCATGGCTTCCCGGGCGCTGTGGTATAGTAGCCGTCATGCCCGACCTGAGCCCGGCGCTGCGAATTGGAGCGCTTGCCATCTGGCCGCCCGTCGTCCTGGCGCCGATGTCGGGGGTGACGAACCGTACCCTGCGCGCGCTCTACAAGCCCTTCGGGTTCGGTTTGACCGTTACCGAGTTCGTCTCGTCGAACGCTTTGCAATACGGCTCCAAGCGCAGCATGGAGATGATCGACCAGCACGGCGTCGAGAAGCCGGTCTCGACCCAGTTATGGGGCAACGATCCGAAGATCATGGCCTACGCGGCGCAGGTCGTGCGCGAGTGCGGCGCGGACATCGTCGATATCAACTTCGGCTGTCCCGCCCCAAAGGTGACGAAGACCGAAGGCGGCAGCGCCTGCTTGCGCGACGTCGAGCGCTGCGAAGCGATCATGCGCGCCGTCGTCGGCGCGGTCGATTGTCCCGTTACCGTCAAGATGCGCTTGGGCTGGAACGAGAACACGCACGTTTATCTCGAGGTCGCCAAGCGCGCCGAAGCCGCCGGCGTCCGCGCGCTCACGCTGCACGCGCGAACCGCCAAGCAGTTCTATAAGGGCGAAGCCGATTGGTCTCACATCGCTGCGCTCAAGGCCGCGGTCGGCATCCCGGTCATCGGCAACGGAGATCTCGGCGATGCGCGTGACGCACTCGTTCGCATGCGACGTAGCGGCGTGGACGGCATCATGCTCGGCCGCGCCGTGCTCGGCAATCCGTGGCTAGCGAGCGGCATTCGCTCGCTGCTCGAAGGCACGGAGCCTGCGCCCGTGCCAGGCCCTGCGGATCGGCTACGCTTCGCACTGCATCACTACCGCGTCATGGTCGAAGAGTGGGGTGAGGCTCACGCCGTGCCGCAGATGCGCAAGCACCTCGGCCACTACCTCAAAGGCTTCGCGGGGGCGGCCGAATTACGCGAACGCGTGATGCGAACGCTGACCGCGGAAGCGACCCGGCGCGAGGTGGAGGGGACGATCGCGCGTCTCGAGGCGAATGCAATGGTGGCAGCATGATCGAGGAGCGCACCGGCGCCGGCCGCGACGGCGCGCTTTCGCCGCAGGCGCTCTACGACGAGACGTACGAGAACTACAAGCGTTTCATCAACCCGCCGCTGGCACGTCTGATGAAGCTCTCCGGAAGCCCGGTCGAGGTGCGGGCCTCCGGCACCACGATTTTCGATCACGATGGAAAGGCATACCTAGATTTCGCCGGCGGATACGGCGTCTTCACGCTCGGGCACGCGCATCCGCGCGTCGTCGCTGCGGTGAAGTCCCAACTCGACGCGATGGCCCTTTCCGGCAAGACGATGTTCGACCCGTTGGTCGGGCGGCTGGCTCGCAAGCTGGCCGAACTGACGCCCGGGGATTTGAGCATCTCGTTTTTCGCCAACAGCGGAACGGAAGCGGTCGAAGGTGCGCTCAAACTCGCTCGCGCGGCGACCGGCCGCGCGAAGATCGTCGCGGCCCACGACGGCTTCCACGGAAAGACGCTCGGGGCGCTTTCGGCGAGCGGCTCGCCGGAATATCGGCTTCCCTTCGCGCCGCTTGTCGCGCCCGTCGAGCACGTTCCCTATGGCGACACAAGCGCGCTAGCCGTCGCCTTGGTGGACGCGGCGGCCTTCATCGTCGAGCCGGTTCAAGGCGAAGGGGGCGTCAACGTTCCCGCACCGGGCTATCTCGCGCAAGCGCGCGCGCTCTGCGATGCGGCCGGAGCGCTGTTGATTGCCGATGAGGTGCAGACCGGCCTGGGGCGCTGCGGCTATTGGTTCGCCTGCGAGCGTGACGGCGTCGTTCCGGACATTCTCGTGCTCGCCAAGGGACTCTCCGGCGGCGTGATGCCGATCGGTGCATACATTGCGCGCCCGGAGCTTTGGGATGCGGCGTATGGCCGCTCGCCCCTGCTGCACACTTCGACGTTTGGAGGCAGCCCGCTCGCGGCCGCCGCGGCTCTCGCCGCCCTCGAGGTTCTGCACGATGAAGATTTGATCGCGAACGCGCGCGCGCGAGGAGCACAGCTCCTGCGGGGAGCGCAACGCGTGGCGCAGGCATTCCCGAGCGTCGTTCGCGAGGTTCGCGGCCTGGGACTCCTCGTCGGCGTCGAACTGCGTGCGGAAGGCTACGCCGGCACCATCGTTCCCGAAATGCTCAAACGGGGCGTGACCGCGGCCTGGACGCTGAACCGCCGGCGCGTGATCCGTTTGGAGCCGCCGCTGACCGTGCGCGCGTCGGAGGTCGAGCGCGCGCTCGATGCGCTCCAGGCCGCTCTCGGCGCGGCGTACGACAAGCTCGGCTTCCTTGGCGATTAGACCGCCACATTCTTGATGCCGTATGTCGAATGCACGATCGTCGTGGATGCGCCGGCCCGCGACGTCTACGAACTTGCCAAGGATCAGGAGCGTTTTCCGGAGTTCATGCCCGACGTCGAGTCGGTGACGGTTCTAGAGCGTCACGCCGACCGGGTGATCACCCGCTGGAAGACCCTGGTCGAGGAAGCGCCGATCGAATGGACCGAGGAGGATCGCTACGATGACGACGCGCTGTGCGTGTCATACCGGCTTCTCGAAGGGGACCTCGATAAGTTCGAAGGCGCGTGGCGCTTCGAAGACGGCGACGGGCGCACGCGGGTCGTGCTCGGCGTCGAGTACGACTTCGGCGTTCCGACGCTGGCCGAGCTGATCGGACCGACGCTGCACAAAAAAGTCCAGGAGAATAGCCAGATGATGCTCGACGCCCTCAAGCGCGAGGCTGAGGCTGCGTGCCGCGAGCGCCGATAGCGAAGCCGGCTGCCAGCGCGAGTGCCGGGACCACGCCGCTGAAACGGTAGTTCCAGCCGACGATGGCGCCCCCGACGGCGGGCGCGAAGATCAAAGCGAAGTTGCCGAGCGCATCGGAGAAGCCCAAGACGAGCCCCCGCTCTTCCTCCGGCGCGAAGCGCGCGAGCAACGCATTGAGGGTGGGGCGCAGGACGGCTCCGCTCGCGGCCCACGCGAACAGAACAGGAACGAGCTCGATGATGTTGCGCACCGCGCCCAGCGCCGCGTAAGCGAGTGCCCCGGCAGCGAACGCCGCCGCAATGAGGCGCTCGAGGCCGAACCGCGAGACGAGCCGGTCCACCCCGAAGATCGTGACGAGCGCGCCGACCAATCCCGCGAAAGCCAGCACGATGCTCGACTGTTCGGGCCCGGCGTTGTCGAGATGCGAGAGGTACAGAGAGAGCGTCGTGAAGAGATACGTGTACGCGAAGATATAAAGAAACGTGCGCAGCATCAAGCTGCCCAGCATTGGGTCTTTGAGCATCGTCGTCAACTGCCCAACGTTCGTCGCCGTCTGCTTCTGATGCGATTCCGGTAAGAGGGTCAGCGTCAGCACCACGTTAAGCGCTTGCAGTCCGGCTGCAAAAAAGAAGCACACGGGAAGCCCAAAGTGCGCCAAACCGCCGCCCAAAATCGGACCGACGATGAAACCGCCGCCGAAAGCAGCCGCACCATAGGCGAAAGCCAGCGGCCGCTGTTCTTCGCTCGTGACGTCGGCGACGTACGATTGGGCGATGCCGAGGTTCCCGCCGCCGAACCCTTCGATCGCACGCGACACGAAGATCAGCGTCAGATTTCCGGAGAGCGCGAGCAGAAGGTAGCCCGCGAAGGAGCAGATCTGCGAGCCCAACAGCGCGCGCTTTCGACCGAACCGGTCGCTCAGCAACCCCCACAGCGGCGATGAAAGCGTCGCGCACACCGCAGTCGTCGTCAACAAGGTCCCCACGACAGCGTCGGACGCGCCGTACCGTTTAGCCAGGTACGGCAGCAGCGGAATCAGAATCGTGAACCCGAGAATCCCGACGAACGTGATCCCGAAGATCGGAATCAGCGCCTTCGGAAGCTTACGCATCACGCCGTTGCCTTCCGCAGGCTCCCGTAAGGTCCGATTCGATGCGCGGGCATTTCGGTCTCGGCTCCTGCACGCGCGCGGCCTCGCTTCGCCGCTGCGGCGCATCCAGCGCCTACGCGACTGCTCCCGCGACGCTCCCGCCCTCCGGGCTTCGCGTCGCTAAGAAAGCCGCTCGGCCGCGCGCGTGCAGGAGCCGAGACCGAATGCCCCCGCATCGAATCAGGCCTCACGGAAACGCGCGTGAAGCCAATCTCGACCAGGCGCCCGATCGGTCCAATCAGACTTTGCGGGTGCGAGCGTAGAGCGAGGCGGCGGCGTAGATTGCAATCAGCACGTAGAGGCCCAGGACCAGACGCGCCTGCACGTCGCCGAAACCGTGTCGAATGATGTTGGCCTGCACCACGATGCCGATGACCGCCAGCACCAGCAGGACGATGGAGAGTGCATTGCGGTACAGCGGATTGCGGCTCAGGATGGTATCGCGAACGCGACGATCTCGTTTGCTTTGCTGTCGTTGGTCCACAGACGGTCGCCGTCCCGGGCGAGCGAGACGGCGACGAACGGCGCCGCAGCGACGAAGGTCAACTGCGGGTTTTCGGCGCGCGCTTCGATGTACGCGATGCGACAGCCGCCGCGATCTTTTCCGAGCCACGTCGAAAGATAAAGACGATCGCTCACCCAGGCGATGCCGAGGATCTGTTCGCCCACGTCGACCGTCCGCAGAACGCGCCCGCTGACGGAAATCTCCAAGACGCGCTTGTTGGCTCGCTGGCTCAACCAAAGCCGCTCGCCGTCGTAGGCGAGGAACGAGCCGGTGTCGTCCGGACACGCGATTCGATCGCGCGATTTGAATCCGTGTCCCGGGATGTAGCGGCGGATGAAACGGTTGTCTTCGTCACCGTTCTCGCTGCAGACGAAGCGCAATTCGTCGCCGAGGACGGTCGAGCCGACCGGCTTGCCCGGCGCTTCCATCTCCTCGAAGACGCGGCCGTGCCTGGGCGAGATGCCGTAGACGCGTGATGTTTCCCAGGAGCCGAGCCATAGATGTTCCCCGTCGTGGGCCAAGGATTGGGGCATGGGCGCCGGCGACGGGATGCGGACGATCTCCTCGAGATCGCCTAGCTCGGAAGGCGAAACGATCATGCAGCGGCCTTCGCGCCGAGGCCTGTGGGCGACCTCCGTCGCAGCCGGCCTAGAGGTCGGGGCGCGCGAAAGCGACGATCGTGTTTGCGGCGCGGTCGCACGTCCAGAAGCGCGTGCCGTCGTAGGCCAGGCCGCGTGCGCCGAAGCCGATCGATGCCAGCTCGACGACCTCGACCGGCTCCTTGCGCGCGTCGAGGCGCAGTAGCCGGAGATCGTCGACGTCGCGGCTTTCCGTCGTCACGAGGTAGAAGCGGCCGTCGAGGATGGTCATACCGGTCGTCTCGCGTGGGACCGGAATCAATCGGCGCACGGCCCCCGCGCTGTCCAGCTCGACGATGCGCTTGAGAAAACGCTGGCTCAAGAAAAGAAAATCGCCGTCGTAGGCGAGAAACGAGCCGGTCCGGTCGGGGCATGGGAGCATTTCCGTCTTGAATCCGTGCCCGATGACGTAGCGTGCGATCGACCGGTCGTCGTCGCCCGGCTCTCCTTCGCCCACGACCGCGCGCAACTCGTCGCCCAGCACCGTTAGACCGTAGAGCTGCCCCGGCGCCTTCGCTTCCTCGAACACGGAGCCGCGCCGCGGATCGAACCCGTAGAGACGGTGCGTCTCGTAAGAGCCGAGCCACAGCCACGTCCCGTCATAGGCGATTCCCATCGGCGCGGGTCGCGGCGTCGGCACGCGCAGCAACTCCTCGATCGGGGCCAGCGTCTCGTTCATCGGCACCTCACGCCAAGCAATCGCCTCAGGCTTCCCGGCGTGACGGCGGGCCTCCTCGACGCGGCGTGGAAGGGTGCGACCCGGTGACCAAGTTCGCGTTTATCATTCACCCGACGTCGCTCGAGGACGTGGTGCGCTACGAGCCCGGCGCGGTCGGCAAAGGCCGTGCGCTCATCGAGAAAATCATGGAGTGGATGCCCGCTTACGCCGCAGCGCATGTGAGCGGCGTGCGGACTCCGGATGGGCGCGAGACCGAAGGCTGGTTCGTCGCCGCTAACTACATGCCCGAGCAGATGCTGGCGCTGCCGCGCGAGACCGTCTACGCCAAGATCCTCAAGGCGATCGAGATCGGGGCGGAGCTCGGCGCTGGGATCGCCGGCTTAGGAGCGCTGACAGGAGCCGTCGGTGACGCGGGCGTGACGCTCGCCGCCCGCTCGCCGATAGCGGTGACGACCGGCAACTCGCTGACCATCGCCGCGGGCGTCAAGAGCTTGCTGCGCGGCGCGCACGAGATGGAGATCGATCTGGCCGGCGCGACCGCCGTCGTCATCGGTGCAACCGGCTCGATCGGATCCGCCTGCGTCGAGTTGATCGCTCCGCACGTAGCGCACGTCGTGCTCGTGGCTCGAAACATGACGCGGCTGCGCCGCCTGCACGAGACCCTCGCTAAACGGCTGGCTTGCGCGACGTCGATCACCACCGACGTGCGCGCAGCGGTGCGACGCGGCGATTTGGTGCTCACCGCAACGACCTCGGCGCAGGAAGTTATCGAGCCCGCCGATCTGCGCGTCGGAGCGGTCGTCTGCGAACTTTCGCTTCCGCACGACGTTGGAAGGCGCGTTGCGCTCGAACGGCCCGACGTGCTCGTGACCGAAGGCGGAAACTTGCGCGTGCCGGGAATGCCCCGCTTCGAGCGCGTGCGCGAACCGGGGCTGCCGTTCGATTTCGGCCTGCCGCCCGGGACTGCACTGGCGTGCATGTCCGAGACGATGGTTCTGGCACTGGAGAACCGCCCCGAGCCGTTCACACTCGGGCGCGGCATCGACCTCGAGCGCGTGCGGGAGATCGACGAGCTGGCGACGCGCGCCGGCTTTGAGCTCGCAGGGATGCGCGCCTTCGACAAGGCGATTGGCCCCGAGCAAATTGCGCAGATCAAAGCGGCGGCTGGACTGCGCCGGGCGACCGCGGTATGACGGACGAGCGCGAGCATCGTTACGAGTCCACCGTCAGCTGGTCCGCTGCTGGAGGCGGCCCGACTCGCAGCTACGCCGGCTACTCGCGTCAGCACGCGATCGCGGTTGAAGGCAAACCGCCTCTTGTGGGCTCGGCCGACCCCGCTTTTCGCGGCGATGCCTCGCACTACAATCCCGAGGAGTTGTTGCTGGCGTCGCTGTCGGCGTGCCATTTGCTCAGCTACTTAGCGCTGTGTGCGCTTGAGGGGATCGCGGTCGTCTCCTATACCGATCGAGCTCACGCCACGATGCGCGAACGCGCCGGCGGCGGGCGCTTTACGGAAGCGCTTCTGCGACCCGAGGTAGCCATCGACGACGAGCGCATCGAGCGAGCCATCGTCCTGCACGACCGAGCACGCGAGGTGTGCTTCGTCGCGAATTCGGTCAATTTTCCGGTGCGCCACGAACCCGTGGTCCGCAGGTTCGCGCGCGAGTGAAGCGGGTCGTATCGGTCTCGCTCGGATCGGCTTCGCGCGATCATCGCGCCTCGATCGAGCTCTTGGGCGAGCGCTTCGAGATCGCGCGCGTCGGGACCGACGGCTCGCTCGACCGCGCCATCGCGATGCTGCGCGAGCTCGACGGAACGGTCGATGCGCTGGGCTTGGGCGGAATCGACGTCTATCTTTATGCGGGTGCGAAGCGCTACGCTTTACGCGACGGGCTGCGCTTGCTCGAGACCGTCAAAACCACGCCGGTCGTTGACGGCAGCGGCTTGAAAAACACGCTCGAGCGCGCCGCCGTTGGTTTCCTGCAAGACGACCTCGGCATCGATTTGCGCGGCCGAAAGGTGCTGATGGTCAGCGCGCTCGACCGCTTCGGCATGGCGCAGGCGCTGGTCAACGCGGGTGCCGATGTCCTTTTCGGCGATTTCATCTTCGCGCTCGATCTCGACAAACCGGTTCGCGACTTGGCCGAGTTCGAGGCCCTCGCCGAGAAGTATCTCCCCGATGCGTGCAAGCTGCCGTTTCAGTTCTTCTATCCGACCGGCAAGAAGCAAGATCGGCCGCCGGAGCCGAAATATCCCGAGTACTACGCCGAGGCGGAGATCATTGCCGGCGACTTCCACTTCATGCGCCGATTCATGCCCGAGAGGCTCGCAGGTAAGACCGTCTTGACCAATACGCTCACGGCGCGCGACGTCGAAGACCTGCGCGAACGAGGCATCGCGCGGCTGATCACGACGACGCCCGATTTCGGCGGCCGTTCGTTCGGAACCAACGTCGTCGAGGCCGCCTTCGTAGCGTTGCTCGGTAAACGCTGGGAAGACGTCACTGCGGCCGATTACCAGAGACTGCTCGCCGAACTGCGGCTGCGCCCGCGCGTCGTCGAGTTCGCTTCGACCACCACCGCGTGACCCCGGCCCAGCGGCTGCTGGCGCGGCTGCTGGCGCGGCAACCGCACGACAGCCAGCGCCGCAGCACCGGCCCGTCGCTACGGCGCTGTCTCGGCATCCCGGGTCTGATCGCGGTCGGTCTGGGGACGATGCTCGGCGGCATTTTTACGACGATCGGGAGCGGCGCGCTGACGGCGGGGCCGGGCGTCATCGTCTCGTTTCTGCTCTCGGGTCTGGCCTGCGTGTTCGTGTCACTGTGTTATGCCGAGCTTGCCTCGATGGTGCCGATCGCAGGCAGCGCGTATACGTACGCCTACGCGACGCTCGGCGAGTTCGTGGCTTGGGTCATCGGCTGGGATTTGATTCTCGAGTACGGCATCAGCGTCGCGCCGACGGCTGCGGCGTGGTCGGGCTACGCACAGGCATATTTGCAAAACTTCGGCGTAGTGCTTCCGGCGTGGGCCAAGGTCGCGAGCGTGGCGCATGACGGCTGGCGGATCGATTTCGCGCATTCGCAGGTCGATCTGTTTGCGATCGTCGTGGTGCTGGCAATCACCGGCCTGCTGGCCGTGGGCATCCGCGAGTCGGCCTCAACCAATTCCTCGCTCGTTGCCGTCCAAGTCTTTTCGATGATCGTCTTCGTCGTTGCGTTATTCGGTGCCATCCATCCCGGAAACTTTCGCCCGGTCTTTCCGACCGGGTGGCACGGCGTCGTGGCCGGCGCGGCCCTGGTGTTTTTCGCGTACATCGGTTTCGATACGGTAACGGTTGCCTCGGAAGAGGCACGCCGCCCCGAACGCGATGTACCGTATGCGGTCGTCGGTTCGCTCGCCATCGGCGCGGTGCTGTACGTCGCGATTGCATGCGTGACGGTGGGCGTCGTACCGTGGGCGCACATCGACAAGGACGCCGGCATGGCCGACGCCGTGCGGCGTGCCGGCAACAATCCCTGGGTCAACAACATCGTGACGGCCGGGGCGATCGCCGGAACCACGACCGTGATGATCACGTCGTTGCTCGGCCAGATCCGCATCTTTTATGTCATGGCGCGCGACCGGATGCTGCCCGCGTTCGTGGCGAGCGTCAACGCGCGCACGCGAACCCCGATCGCCTCGACGATCGTCACCGGGATGCTGGTCGCATTTCTCTCCGGCGTCGTACCGCTTGACGTGCTGCTCTCGCTCGTTAACATCGGGACGCTGTCCGCGTTCGCGATCGTCTGCGCCGGAATGTTTGCACTGCGCTATACGCAGCCAGGCGCCAAGCGGCCCTTCCGTGCTCCCTTCGGGCGTGCGGTCGCCCTCGCCGGCGTCGCGCTGTGCCTCTACTTGATGACCGGCCTCGACGGACGCACGTGGCTGCGCTTCGTCGGCTGGTTCGCCGTCGGCATGGCGATCTACGCCGCCTACGGATTCCGGCATTCCCTGCTGCGACCGAGCGACGGCGCGTAAGCATGAGCGCGAGCCGCGCGCCGAGGGCGATGCCGCGCGTGCTGGGGCTCTTCGATGTTTCCGTGCTGGCCTCGGCTTCGATGGGCCCGGCGTACAGCCTCGCCTCCACGATGGGCCCGATGGTGGCTGCGGCCGGAACGTTCGCGACGCTCGCGTTGCTTTTGCTAGCGGGGCCGATGCTCTGCATCGCGATCGCCTTCGCCCGCGTGTCGCGCGTCGCGCCGAATGCCGGCTCGTCGTTCAGCTGGGTCGATGCCGCGTTCGGTCCGGCCGCCGGCGCGTATGCCGCGTGGTTATTGCTGCTCTCGAATTACTTCGCAACGTTGGCGACGGCGCTCCCCGCGGGCATCTACACGCTGGACCTCTTCGCTCCCGGCGTTGCCACGCGGCCGCTGTGGGATGCGATCGTCGGGACGCTCTGGATCCTTGCTAGCGGCGCGCTCCTCGCGCGAGGTTTGCGCCCGACGGCACTCACGACGGCATGCTTCTTGGTCGCCGAACTGCTCGTCATCGGTGTCAGCGCCGTCGTCGCATTGCTGGTCCATCCGGCGGCGACGCCGCCGCGCTTGGACGTGCGACCCGCGCCGGTGGCGCTCGGCGGCATCGTGGCGGCGATGGTGCTCGCGATTTGGATGACCGACGGCTGGGAAGTCTCGGCCGCCGCTTCCGAAGAGTCGAGCGGTCCGGCCGAGACGCCGGGGCGCGGCGGGGTCGTCGGCTTGCTCGTGACGACGGCCTTTCTCGCGTTTGCGATGTCGGCCTACCTTCGCATCGGAAGCGTCGCCGGCTTCACCGGCCACCAAGCCGACGCCATGACCTACGTTGCCGAACGGCTCGGCGGCGCGGGCTGGCGAGTTGCGATCGTCGCGACCGTCTTGGTCTCAACAGCAGCCACGCTCTGGACGACGATTCTATATCTTTCGCGCAGCGTGTACGCGATGGGACGCGACGGCGTCCTGTTCCGATCGCTCGGCCGGCTCGACCGGCGCGCCATGCCCGCAAACGCGCTGTGGGCGGTCACGCTGCTGGTCGCCGCATTCACCCTGCTCACCGGCTTCTGGCCGCGGCTGACCGACGTGCTCGCGCTCGTCCTCAACGGCACCTCGATCTTCTTGGGCGCCCTCTTTGCTTTCTCGGCGCTCGCGGCCGTGCGCTTGTTGCGGCGCATACCCGAAGAGAACGTGCTGCTTGCGGTCGTCGTGCCGCTAGCCGGTGCCGCCGGGTTGCTGGCGATCGGTGCGGTTTCGGTAGCGCAGGCGGATGGTCCGACGCGCGCGACCGAAATCGGCTTGCTGGTCGCGGGCCTGCCATTTGTGCTCTGGCGGTCGCGCCACATCCATCCCGCGCGAAAATTCTCCCGCTCGATTCCGCCAAGCCGGGCATCGCTCTGAGCGGCGCGGGCGCAGTCGTTCTTCGCGCGACGATGCCGCGCGCACGGCACGACGCCGGCGGATAACGTTCCTGGATCAGCCCGTCAGTTGGGGCTTTCTCGACCGACTCCGCCGTGAAGCTGCTCGGCCGTCGTTTTCGCGCAGACGTCGTGGCCACAGGTGCACACGATCTCGTGCGGGTCGCGCGCCTCGGGTGAAGCGCAATAGTCGCCGCAGGCCGTATTCGCGCTCGTGACTTCGCACAGGCAAGCCAGGTTTTCGCAGCGTCGTCCATCGTCGCTCATACGTGGCGCCTTTCCCCAACGCCACCGGCCCCAAACGCGAGGCGTAACATGCCGGCGAAGGCGTTACGGGCTGAACTGCTGCGGTGGCCCGGCCGCGCCGCGCCCGAGCAGTCTGCCCGGCGTGCCTGCGCGCCCCGGAGCGGCGTGTCGCGGGCATGGTTCATTTTCGGCCCAACTGCCACTTCTTGAGGCGGGCCCCGGTTGAGACAGCTACGGGTTGGGAAGGTGATCCCGAGGCTCGCCGGCGAATCAGGCGGGTCGACGTGAGCGGACAGCTCGCGTCCTTTTCGTGCGAGCCAAAAATTGAGGATCTTCGTGAACGACAAAGAGACCGTCCTGACGAAAGAAGGCCTGCAGAAACTCGAGGAAGAGCTCGAGGATCTCAAGACCGTCCACCGCCGGGAGGTCAACGACCGCATTCGCCAGGCCAAAGAGTTCGGCGACATCTCCGAAAACGCGGAATACGAGGACGCCAAACAGGAGCAGGCCTTCGTCGAGGGGCGGATCATGAAGGTCGAGGCGATGATTCGCAACGCCCGCATCATCGACGAGTTCGAGTTCAGCACCGACGAAGTGCACCTCGGCGCAACGGTCAAAGTCAAGGACGCCAAGGGCGGCAGCGTGGCGCGCGAATTCACGATCGTCGGCTCAGCCGAGGCCGATCCGAGCCGCAGCCGGCTCTCGAACGAATCTCCGCTTGGCAAAGCGCTGATCGGCCGCAAGAAGGGTGACAGCGTCGAGATCTCGACCCCGCGCGGCACGGCCGTCTACAAGATCGAAGCGATCAACACCAACAAGAAGAAAGCCGCGGCCAAGAAAGCTTCGTAAGCGCGGCGTGAATCGCGAGCCGCCGCCCGAGAGTTCGGCGCAGAAGCTGGGACGGCGCGAGTCGGAGCTGAGGGCAGCGCGCCGCGCGAACCTGGCCGCGTTGCGACGGCTCGGATACGATCCGTTCGCCGTCACCCGCTTCGACGTCAGCGCGCACGCGGCGGAGCTCAGCGCAAGATATGCGGGCCTAGCCGCCGACGCCGATCCGCCGCAGGAACGCTATGCGCTAGCGGGTCGCCTGATGGCTATCCGCAAGATGGGCAAGAAGGCGATTTGGTCAGACCTCTGGGACCGGTCGGGCCGCCTCCAGCTCTACGTGCGCGAGGATGTACTGGGCGCGCAAGCCTTCGCCGCTTTTGACGCGGTCGACGTGGGCGACATCGTCGGCGTCGGCGGCACGGTCTTTCGCTCGCAGAAGGGCGAGCTGACGCTGCGCGTTTTCTCATTCGAGGTTCTGGCAAAAGCGCTCGCGCCGCTGCCCGATAAATGGCAGGGATTGGTCGACGTCGAGAAACGCTACCGGCGGCGCTACCTCGATCTCATCGTCAACGAGGAGGTGCGCCGGACGTTCGTTCTGCGTTCCAGGATACTCGCCGAGCTACGGCGCTTCTGCGACGAGCGCGGCTTCCTCGAATGCGAAACGCCGACGCTGCTTCACCTGGCCGGCGGGGCGTTGGCGCGGCCCTTCCGCACGCACCACAACGCCCTCGACATCGAGCTCGACTTGCGCATCGCAACCGAGTTGAATCTCAAGCGGCTGATCGTGGGCGGGCTCGAACGCGTCTACGAGATCGGCCGCATCTTCCGTAACGAAGGCATCGACCGAACGCACAACCCTGAGTTCACAATGCTCGAGCTCTACGCAGCCTACTGGTCGGTGAACGAGATGATGGAGTTCAATGAGGAGCTCTTCGCGCACCTCGTGAGCCTCGTCGGCAAGGGCGAGCAACTGGAGTTCGGCGGAAGGCTGCTCTCGTTCAAGCGTCCCTTCAAGCGCATTGCCTATTTCGAAGCGCTGCAAAGGTTCGGGGGCCTCGAACGGTCGCGTTTGCTCGATCCCGCTGGAGCTGCGGAGGTGCTAACCGAGCTCGGGCTGCCTCCTTCCCAGACCCACGGCCAGGCGCTCGACAAGATTTTCGAGCGCGTCGCCGAGCCGCACCTGGTCGATCCGACGTTCGTGTACGACTACCCGGTCGTGATCTCGCCGCTCGCCAAACGCAAAGCCGGCGACCCGGACGTCGTCGACCGCTACGAACTGTTCGGCGCGAACGTCGAGCTGTCCAACGCCTTCACCGAGCTCAACGATCCCGACGATCAACGCGCGCGTTTCGAGGCCCAGGCGCTAGAGCGCACCAGCGGCGACACCGAGGTGCCGCCGCCGGACTGGGATTTTGTGGCGGCCCTCGAGTACGGCATGCCGCCGACCGCGGGGATCGGGATCGGCGTAGACCGCCTCGTCATGCTGCTGACCGATCAGCACTCGATCCAGGACGTGCTCCTGTTTCCACTGCAGCGCCCGCCATCGCACCAAACTCACTCGGACTGATCGTCTGGCCTCGCCTGGCTCGCGCTCGGCGGCGTCACTTCCACGTGAGCGAGAACTCCACTTTAAAAATGTACGTTCCGGAAACGGGTTTACAATCAATGCGCTCGGGCGCATAGGTCGTTCGTGCCGCGGCCAAGATCGCTTCGTCTTCGAACTCCTGCTTGCGAACCGATCAGCGCCGTGCGGGCGCTAGATCATCCGAGCGCCCGCCGCGAGGCGAGGCCATTGAGCGATAGGGCGCCCGTTCGTGCGCCACGAGCTGTCGACTTCCGGTGGTTTGGGCCAGCCGGCGGGAGAGTCTTCCCAGTCCTCCTGCCGACCGTACACGGTCACATCGTAGAGTGCTAAGGTCGCAGCCATGCCTTCGACTCCCCGCCCTGTCGTCCAATACGTTTCGAATACCCGATCGCCTCGCCGCAGATAGCATACGAGCATGAAACGGTTGAACGTGCGGCCCGCACGCAAAACGTCAGCGGAATCTCCTACCGAATACCACGGTACGTCCCAGCCCATGAAGTCACGGTAACGAACGCTCTCGTCGTACGGACCCCAGCAAAAGGTCGCGTACGTGATGCCGCGCGCGTTCAGGTACGATAACTCGCGGACTTGCCCATTGCAAAACGTGCAGCCCTCGCACTGTTCTGCGGCCGGCTGACCCGTGAACCACATGTGGTAGTAGGCGATCAACAGCTGACGCCCCTCGAACGCGTCCAACAGCGTAACGCGCCCGTTCGGGCCGACGAGACTCGTCGCGGCGTCGACCTCGACCATCGGCAAGCGCCTTCGAGCTGCGGCAATCGCGTCGCCCTCGCGAGTATGCGCCTTCTCAATAATTCGAAGGGCATCGATCTGGGCTTGCCAAGTCCCGCGCTCGACAACCTCGGGCATCGCCGCGGTGGCAGCAGCTGCCGCCGGATCATTCTCTGCCGATGTGTTCATGCAAACCTCACGCTATTCGATTTGAGTTTACCCCACGTTCGCGGCTTCGGGAGCAGCCTGCGTGTGGGAGCCGCAGTGCCGCACCTTGCAGTGTACCCACGACGATCGCCTGGCGGTCGAGCCCATTCGCCGCCGAAGCTCCTTGCGTCGCAAGCGACACGACCGCGAACCCGGCGACCGCAGAAGGGGGCTTCGGGTCGAAGGGGTCGCCCCGCCGCCGGGACGTGGAACGCGGCTGCAACCCGTCGTCCCCGCGCGGCGTCGTAGCTCTTGCTAATCCTGTAGAACCAAGGGAGAACGATGGATCTCACGCAGAGCTACCCCCGCAGCATCAAAGAGCGCCTCGCCGGAGTGGCCGGGCTGGCACGTACGACCGACAAGGCGAAAGCCGCAGCGGCCGGCACGAACGGCGAATACCACTACAACTGTCCGATCGATCAACGGGTGCTCGGCTTTCTCGGCGTCGACGCGGACGCGTTTCGCGACAACGTTCGCGATGCGAAGCACGACGCGGAAGTCGAACGTTATGTTAAGCCATTCGTCCTCAAGAAGACGCCGGCCGAGCTCGAGACCTTCAATCGGGACATGTTGGCACTTAGTCCGCAACCGGGGAGCGAAGCCGAGCACTTCTTTCTCGAGCTGCGCAACACGGTCGCTCCCGACCGGACCGATGTGACGACGTGGCCGGACCTGCTCGACCTCGATGAGAAGCGCGAGGTCCCCCGCAAAGTCACCGTCTGAACGCGAGGCCGATTCCATAAACGCCGAGCCGACGGTAAGTGAAGATGACGTCCGCAGGCAGGCCGGCACCTATCGAGTCGTCGTCGAGTACGACGGCTCGGACTTCAGCGGCTTTCAGTTTCAGCCGCAGGTGAGAACGGTCGCGGGTGTGCTCGAACGGGCGCTCTCGCGACTGTTCGAGCTGACGACCAAGGTGACTGCGGCCGGACGCACCGATGCCGGCGTGCACGCCGTCGCCCAGGTCATCTCGTTCAAAGCACACGTAGACTTTCCAATCGAGCGGCTAGCGATCGCGCTCAACAGCATCCTGCCGCCCGACGTTTCGGTGCGCGATGCGGCTCGCGTCGCGAGCGGTTTTTCGGCGCGCCTCTCGGCCCTCGAGCGCGCTTACGCGTATCTGGTGCTCAACCGGCCCGCTCCCTCGGCGCTGTTGCGGCGCTGGACGCATCACGAGTATCGCCGGCTCGACATCGAAGCGATGCAGTCCGCCGCGCAGGCGCTGATCGGCACCCACGACTTTCTCTCGTTCTGCGGCGTTCCGCCGGAGTTCGGTGGAACCGTGCGGACGTTGCGGGCAATCGGCATTTGCCGTGAAGGGGAACTCGTCCGGCTCGATTTCCGGGCCGACGGCTTCCTGCACCGGATGGTGCGCACGATGACCGGTACGCTGCTCGAGGTCGGGGCCGGGCGGCGCCCCCCGGACGCGACCGCGCAGCTGCTGGCCGCGCGCGACCGGAAGGCGGCCGGGATGACCGCGCCGCCGCAAGGCCTGTACCTGCGCGACGTCCGCTACCCGGATTTCTCGTCGGGGCCGGCTGAAGGGGACTTCCTGAGGCCGCTGCAGCAAATGTTCTCTTGAGTTACTCTACAAAGCAAGCTCAGGATTTGACACGCGGGATGATGTACGGCTACAATCCGAAGGTTGTCCGGCCCTCGCCGGGCTTGCTTCTACCCGTCTCCGAACAAGGCTCGCCATGCGCACCTATCAACAGAAAACGGCCGAGACCCAGCATGACTGGTACGTCGTCGACGCCGCCGGTCAGCGGCTAGGCACGCTCGCCGTGCGTATCGCGCGCGCCCTGTCCGGCAAGCACAAGCCCACGTGGACCCCGCACATCGACGACGGAGACCACGTCGTCGTCCTCAACGCCGCCAAAGTCGAACTCAGCGGCGACAAGTGGCACCAGAAGCTGTACCAACGGCATAGCGGCTTCCCCGGCGGCCTGTACACCGAGACGGCGGGCGACGTTCTCAAGAAGCGGCCGGAGCAACTCGTCGAGCGCGCGGTGCGCGGGATGTTGCCGACCAATCGCATGCGGGCGGTGCAGTTGGGCCGCCTGAAGGTCTATCCGGGCGGAGATCATCCGCACGCCGCGCAGCAACCCAAGGAGCTGATCTAGTGGACGTAGCCGAGACTTTTGGAGGAACCGGGCGTCGCAAGCGCGCCGTCGCTCGCGTGAAGATCGTCCTCGGTCAGGGCGTCATTACGGTCAACGGGAAGGCACTGGACGACTATTTCACGCGACCGACGCTGCTGCAAATCGTACGTCAGCCGCTCGACGTCACGCAGACCGGTTCGCGCTTCAACGTCGACGTAAAGACCGAAGGCGGCGGAACGTCGGGCCAGGCCGGCGCCGTGCGGCACGGCATCGCCCGGGCTCTGCTCGATATGGATGAATCGTTACGCGAGACCCTGCGCAAGAACGGGCTGCTGACGCGCGACCCGCGCGAAAAGGAATCGAAGAAGTACGGGCGCAAGCGGGCACGCAAGCGCTTCCAGTTCTCGAAACGTTAAAGCGCCGGGCTAGCGACTGAGGAGGTCGTCCGGGAACATCGCGTAGACCGTCTGCAGGTCGGCGCGGTTCTTGATGCGCGCCGCAAGCCGGTGGGCCGGCACGCCGATCGGTCCGGCGCGATCGTAGGTCTCCTGATCGCAATAGACGGCCCCCGGGGGAGCGGCGCTTTGCAGACCGTTTGCGCGGTTCACGGCGTCGCCGATGACGGTGTAGTCCATGCGCTGGCTGCTGCCGAGATGGCCGGCGACGACCTCGCCGGTCGCAAGACCCACCGAGATCTTGAGCGGGTAGTCCAGGTTCGGGTTGAGCTCGCGCACGACGCGGTGCAGGTCGAGCGCCGCGGCGACGGCGCGTGCGGCGTCATTTTCCTGCACGCGCGGCGGTCCAAAGACGGCCATGAGGCCGTCGCCGTAGAACTTGTCGAGCAACCCGTCGTGTTCGAAAATGACCTTGACCGCGACCTCGAAATAGGCGTTGAGGATTTCGAGCACGCGCTCGGCCGGAAGGGTCGCGGCGAGCGCGGTGAAACCGCGGACGTCGGCGAACAGCATCGTTGCGAGCGAACGATCGCCTCCCAGCCGCACGGACGCGGGGTTGTGAATCAGCGACTGGACGACGTGCGGAGCGAGGTAGCGCGAGAAGGCCGCCTCGATGGTCTTGGCTCTCGCGATCTCCGCGCTATGGGCGGCCTCGAGGGCGCGGTTCGCGCTGACATCGGCGAAGACGAGTGCGGCGCCTTGGCCGTGACCTTCGTCGAGCGGCGAAATCCGCACTTCGAGAACCAGCTGCCGCCCGTTGCTCGCAATGCCATCCGTCTCGGCACGCAGTGCGACGGCGCCGCTCTCGCGGAAGGTCTGCATCAGCTCGGCAAACGCGGGCACGAGTGCTTCCAGTTCATCGGCCGGCCGGCCGATGAACGTTCCCGCGCTGACGCCGAACGTCTTTTCGGCGGCGCGGTTGAAGCTTGCGATCGCGTCGTCGGCGCTAAGCGTGATGATGCCGCTCGCGATCGCTTCTAAGATGCGCGCTTGAGATCCGTATGCGCGCGCGTTCTCGATGGCCGCCGCGGCCTGGAGCGCGAACGACAGAAGCGCGTCGCGGTCGCCGCGCGTAAAGAGCCCCGGAGCCGCGCGCGCATCGACGCACAACGCTCCGATCGTTTCGCCGCGCGCGCGCAGCGGAACGCAGCCGATCGAGCGAACGTGCAGGCCCGTGACGGCCCGCTGCTCCAGGTTCGGATCGGGTTGGGGATCCGTTGCGAAGACGGATTGACCCGAGGCGATGACCCCCTCGATGGTCGTTTGGGGGAAGCTGCCGTCCGTCGCCGACGTCTCCGGCCGGGCCGCGCGGTAACCGTCGCGCAACACCAGCAAGGCGCGCTCCGCGGCCATCAACTCGATCCCAAGCTCCAGAGTCTGTTCGACCACGCGCTCGAAGTCGAGGGACGCACTGATGAGCGCTCCCGTCCGCGCTAAGCGTTGAGCTCTCTTGAGCGCGGAGAGGTCGAACTTGCGAGCGAGCAGATCGAGAGCGAACGCCGCTCGCTGATCGGCTCGCAAGCCAGGGAAAGCACCGACCGTTTCAAACGCTTGCGCAAGGGCGCGTTCATCCGCGTCGAGCTCTCGCTCCCACGGCGTCATGCGCGCTTACGAGCCAAGGTAGAAACAGCAAAAATCGACCATGCCGCCGGCATCGTCGAACCAGTGGGGAACGAACTCGAATTTCGCGGTCGTCACGGCGTCCGGGACGAGAAAGGTCACCGTCTGCACGAGGCCTTGATGCGGTGCGAGCACCGAAGGCTCGCTCAAATCAACGGCTTTGTAACCCGGCCGTACGACCGGCTGGAAGACGCTGTCGCCGGCCAGCAGATGAAAATCGCTCGGCTTGAAGGACTGCGCCATATAGCCGGAGGGGTTGAAGAGGCGCACGTCTTCGACCGAGACGTATTTCATGCCGGGCACCTTGGATGGCGAGGCTTCCGAGAATCCCGCGTTGAGCCCGGCGGGTATCAAGACGCGCACCGGGGAGGGGTCGGCCAGCGCCGTGCCGCCGGCCGCCAAAACGGCGACGAAGAAAAAAACTCGCTTGAGCTTCCTGGTCGCACGAAAAACCATGTACCCCCACCCGCTTTCTTCGGCCGCATGCCGACGAAGGGTTAGGCCTTCGACGGTCGCGGCCATCGGCCGTTCATCCGGTGGCTCGGTCGCGTTCATCCGCAAGCGGCAGGCTTGGGAAATGGAACCCATTCCGAGCGATCTCGCCCTCGCCGCCCTCGCCGCTCGCGACCGCCTCGCCGAGAGCGCGCAACAGGCGGCAGCGGCTGCCGGCAACGCGTCCCAAACACCGCAGCCGCTGATGGCCTCGGCCGCGCGTCAGGTCGTCTTCGCCGACGCTCTCCTGGCCGCGCTGCACGCGCGGCTGGAAGCGCTCAAGGGCGTTACCAAATGAACGAACTCGACGTGTTGAGCTCGGCGGCAGCCGGCATGGACGCACAGCGCGCCGCGCTCGACCTTGCCGCTCGCAACGTGGCCGCCGCCCAAGCTGCGCCGGACGGACGCGGCTTCGGCCGGCTTGTCCCGCGCTTCGCGACCGCTGCACCTCCAACGCCAGACGTTGACGACGCCGATCTCCCGGCCTTCGAGGCGCCCGCGGGCGAGGTGGATGAAGACCCCGGATTGCCGGTCCGCTATCTCGGGGCTCGCGTAGAGCGCGGCGCCGATTTGGACGCCGTAACCGAAATGGTCGCCATCCTCGATGCGCAGCGCGCTTACGAGATGAACGCCTCGGTTTTCGAAGCCGGCAAGCGGCTTGCCGAGCGGACGATCGACGTCGGGCGCCTATGACGGTCGTTCCCCTCGACTCGGCGGCCGCACGTGCGCTCGGCCCCGTCCCCGACGCACCGCTCCTCCGGCCGGCCGCGCGCGCGGAGTCGAGCGACTTCGGGGCAAACTTCGGGCGCGCCCTCGATGCAGCCGAAGCGATGCTCGTGCAGGCCGACGGTACCGAGCGCGCCTTCGCGAGCGAGCGCGGCGGCCTGCAAGAGATGGTGCTCGCGCGCGCTCAAGCCGACGTCATGCTTTCGATCGCGACCGCGGCCGCCTCGCGTGCGGCCCAGGCGCTGTCGAGCGTGCTCGCAATGCAGATTTAGGCGGCGCAAACGATGCGGCTGCTCGTCGCGCGTTGGCGTTTGCTCTCGACCAAGCATCGCACGCTGGTCCTGGGCGTTGCGCTCGCCGCCATGCTGTCCGTGGCGCTCGGGTTAGCGTTGCGGCGCGACAACCGCGTACTGCTCTTTGCGATGCCCCTGCGTCCCGAGCAGGTTAGCGAAGTCGTCGAGCGCCTCGCGGGCTGGAACGTCGCCTTTGTTGCCGGGAGCGATAACGTGCGCGTCGACGCGAATCGGCGCAACGATTTGCTGATGCGCTTGTCGTTGGCCGGCGTCCCGCACGCACACCTTGCGAGCTCCAACGAGGTTCTCGAGAAGGCCGGTCCGCTGACGCCGCAATCGATACTGGATGCGCAGCAACGCGACGGGCTCGCGGGCGACATCGCGCGCGGCCTGCGCGGGTTTGCCGGCATCGACGATGCGCAGGTGATCGTCGCACCGGCGATAGCGGGCGCGTTCGTCGACGAACCGTCTCATCAGGCGAGCGCGAGCGTGCGTCTTACGATGCGCCTGGGCGCGCCGCTCGGCCCGCAAATGCTCGATGCCGTCCGCGCGTTCGTAGCTGCGGGCGTTCCGGGGCTCGATCCAAAACGGGTAGCGGTGCTCGACGACCGCGGGCTCGTAAGCGGCGGCGCAGCCGGTGACGGCGAGGAGAGCAGTCTGCAGACGTCACTGCAATCAGCGCTCGATGCCGCCTTTGGAATCGGCGCGGCGATCGTGCGGGTCCGCGTCTGGCGCGATCCGCGCAGTCGTGAGATTCGCGAAACGATCGACAAACCGCTCGGGAGCCGTTCGCTTCATTCGGCCACCGCCGACGAGCACTACAAAAGCGCGCAGAAGACCTACACGAAACGGCATGCGAGCGAAGATCGTGGCAGCGACGTGCGACAGGAGAGCGTCGAGGTCCCGGAAGGACGGCTCGAGCGCATCTCGGTCGCAGTGCTGGTCGACCGTGCGCGCCACCTCGAGGTCGATAAGATTGCGTCGCTCGCGAGTGCGACGGTGGGCCTCGCCCCCGAGCGCGGCGATGCGGTCAGCGTGCAGGAGGTTACCTTTGCAAAGGACGCGCCGCGTTCGGCTCCGCCGTTCGCCTCGATCGTCGGGTTGCTCGACGACGTTGCGCCGGTTGCGATCGGAGCCTTCGCGCTGCTCTGTGCCTTGCGTTGGGGCGCCGAGCCGCTGGCTGGACTCGTCGATCGCATCGCGCAACGGGTCAGCCTGCGGAGAGCGCGCAAGAGCCTGACGGGCGTCGCGCCCGCCCAGGTTCTGGGTGCGCTGAGCGGTGAGCCGGCGCACACCGCGGCGGCGATCATCAGCGCCTTACCGGCGGCGACGGCGACCGCCGTCCTGGAGATGTATCCGTCCGAGGAGCGCGCCGCCATCGTGCGCCGCATGGCGCGTGCCGCCGCGCCGGTTATCCCCGACTGCGAGGCCTTTCTGCGCCGTGCCTGACGAGTTCGTCCCGCTCGCGGCGCTGGTTCGCGAACGCAGCGAGGGTCGCCGCCTTGCGAGCGAGCCGCCCGCGCCGGCGCCGCCCGGCGCGGGCGGCGCCGAGAGCGCGACAGTGCGGGCCGCACCGGTCTCCGAAACGGTCGCTCGGGAACTCGGCGCAGTCCGCTTAGCTGCGCTCGAGGCCTTCGATCGTTTGCGCGCCCGTTTGCTGGCTGCGCTCGCAAGCGAAGTCCTGGCACGAGAACTCGCGCTGGCCCCCGCCGACATGCAGGCCTTGAGCGAACGCATTTTGCGCGACCTCGCCGAGGAAGAACCCGTGGGTCTCGTGCTTTGCGCGAGCGACGCGATTGGCATCCGCACCACACTTCCCGTTCGTGTGGATTCTGCGCTGCGGCCGGGCGACTTGATCGTCGAGGTTCGCGACGGCGAGATTGACGCGCGCTTCGATCTGCGCCTGGTCGCCGTGCTGGAGCCCCTCGCCCAGGCGGATGCACTCGATCGATGATCGGGCGCGGGATCGGGTGCGTCGTGCGAACGCGGGGCGAACTCGTGGTTGCGTCACTGCCGCGGGCCTGCATCGGCGACGGCGTGCGCATCCTGCGTTTGGGCGGCGGCTTTCTCGACGGCCAGGTGACGGCGATCGAGCGCTCGCGTGTTATGATCGCGCCGTTCGGACCGCTCGCGGGCGTCGCGGTCGGCGATCGCGTGTCCGTGACGCCGGAGGCAACGGCGTGCGTGCTCGGTTTCGCAGCGCTCGGACGAGCGATTGACGCGGCGGGCATGGCGCTCGATGGCGGTCCCGGGCTGCGCGGCTCGCTCGTGCGAGTGGCACGGGGCGCGCCCCCGCCGCGCGAGCGACGGCCGATCGATACAATCTTTTGGACGGGCGTGCGCGCAATCGACGGATTGCTGACGCTCGGTCGCGGAGCACGGATCGGTATTTTTGGGGCGCCCGGTGCCGGCAAGTCGACGCTCCTCGAGATGATCGCCGCGGGGGCGCGCGGCGATGCGGTCGTCTTGGCGCTGATCGGCGAGCGCGGGCGCGAGGCACAGACGTGGCTAGGGCGTCTGAACGGTCGCACGACCGCGGTGTGTGCGACGAGCGATCGCAGCGCCGCCGAGCGGGTTCGGGCGGCCGAGATTGCGATGGCGCAAGCGGTCACGCTGCGCGAGCACGGACTCGACGTCGTCGTGATCCTGGACAGTTTGGCGCGCTACGCCGCGGCGCTGCGCGAACTCCGCATCGCGCATGATGAGCCGGTCGGCCGCGGCGGCTACCCGCCCGCGGTTTGGGCCGAGCTCGCGCGCTTTCTGGAGCGTGCGGGGACCGCTCGGCGCGGATCGATAACGCTGATCGCGACCGTCCTTTCGGACGGAGACGACGCGCGCGAGCCGCTATCCGATGCGGCGCGGTCGATGCTGGACGGACACATCGCGCTTTCGGCCGAGCTCGCATGCGGCGGACACCACCCCGCGATCGACGTTCCCGCGAGCCGCAGCCGCACGATGGGGGCCGTCGTTTCCCCGGGCCATGCTTGCGACGCGGAAACGGTGCGCGCTGCGCTCGGACTGCTGGCGCAGACCAAAGACGTACGCAGTCTCGGCCTGTCGGATAACCGCGATCGGAAGCTGGCCGCTGCCGTCGCTGCCGAGCCGGCGCTGTGCGCCTTCCTGCGGCAGCGCGCCCCGGTGCTGCCCGAGGAAACCACCCTTGCACTTCGCTCCGTCGCCGCGCTGCTGGCGCGTGCGGAACCTGGGGGGCGCTAGGCAAGAAGTCCCGAAATCAGGGGCGCGTGTTCCCCTCGAACCTGCCGCGCCGCTGTAAGCGGGTCTTCGCAGTTTGTCTAACAGCCGCGTTTGCGACGACACTCTTCTCCGTTTGCGCAAGCTGGGCAGCCGATTCACCGTCGCCGAGCCTGGCGGAACTGTTGGCTTCGTACCAGCGTGCGATGAACGATCCCGGCGCGCCGCGCTACGAACGCTTCGAAGAAATCGGAACGCTCTCCGGGCAAGGCTTGACCGGCTCGTTCCACACCTGGATCGCCGGCGAGCGCGAGCGCGACGATGAAAACCTCGGCGCGCGTTCCGAACGGCGGCTGCGAATTGGCGAACGCGTATGGTACGCCAATGCCGACGGCGACGTTCGCGAGCTCACCGGCATCCTGCTGCGCCGCTCGCGCACCCAGCGGTTGATCGACAGCGGCGATTTCGCGCGCCAGCCCGAGCACTGCGTCGCCCTGGGGCGCCGCTCGCTTGACGGAAAAGCAGCGTACGCGATCGACGTGGCCGCGACTGGGGGTGAGACGGAAACGCTCTACCTCGACGCGGCGACCTACCGTCCGCTGCGCGTCGCGTACGACGACGACGACGGTGAGGCAACGATCGACCTGTCCGATTGGCGCTCCGTCGGAGGGCACCACTTTCCCTTCAAGGTCGTGCAATCCGATGGGGATCGCGAATTCGACACGACCGAAAACGCGCAAAAGATCCTGCTCGATCAGCCGAGCGAGGCCGCGGTCTTTGCGCCGCTCAGGGCGCGGACGATCGAAATGCCGGGCGCTCAAACCCTCGCGCTGCAAGCGCACGACGGGCACCTCTACGCGCCCGTGCGCATCCGAGGGAAGAACTACTCGTTTCTCGTCGACACCGGCGCGCAGAACATTCTGCTCGACACACGCGTTGTGCGCGAGCTCGGGCTTTCTAGCGAAGGCGCGCTCGAGGCCAGCGGCGCATCGCGCGTGGGTGGCTTGCAAGTGGCAACGCTCGACGAGCTCGACATCGGCAGCGGCAAGCTCCGCGATCTGGTCGTAACGACGCTCGATCTGAGCGCAGCGACGTCGGGGGCGTTTCATATCGACGGCATCCTCGGATATCCGTTCTTTGGCGCGGCCACGGTTCGTCTCGACCCGGCGGCGCAGTCGATGACCTTTGGGCCGCCCGGCTCGATTCTACCCCGCGGCGAACGAATTCCGATCGACACCGACCGGGCTGCACCCGAGGCATCGTTCCGCATCGGCGAAAGCCTGGCCGCTCCGTTCATCGTCGACACCGGCAATGCAGGTGAGCTGCTCCTCTACCATCCATTCGTCGACAAACATCCCGGCGTCGTGCCCGTCACCGATCACGGGCGGCGCAACTACGGAATCGGCGGGAGCACCGCGTCGTACAAGACGTCGCTCGACCGGATCGACATCGGCTCGACCTCGCTGTACCACATCGACACCGACGTGATGCTCGCGACGCGCGGAGCCTTCGCCGACCGCTTCGATGCCGGCAACGTCGGGCTCGGCCTGCTCAAGAACTTCGTGATCACCTTCGATGAGTCGGACGGTGCGATGTATCTTGAGAAGAGCACCGCTTTCGACGACGGCCGCAGCCGGCCGCAGTGAAGGCCCCTGGCCGATCGGTGCGTTGAGGGAACGCTAGCTTGGGCGCGTAAGCGGTTTGCCGATCTCCCAATGGTGCCCGGCCGGATCGACGACTCGCCCGACACGCCATCCGTGTGCTTCGTGCACGGAAAAGACTTCAAGAGCTCCGGCCGCGATCGCGCGTGCGTAGACGGAATCCGGATCGTCGACCATGAGGATCAACCGGATGGGTGATCCGCCTTGCCGCTCCGGATTCGAATCGTCGTCGCGTTGCACCCAGAAAAGGGCGCCCCCAATCGAGAGTTGCGCGACTTCCACGCGGTTCGACGCGCTTTCAAGGCGTTCGATTTCAATGGCGCCGAATGCCGCCTTGTAATACTCGACGGCTTGCGTCGCGTCGGCCGCGGACAACCACGGGACAATCCTGGCCGCGACCGACCCGGCCGTCGTCGATTCGTTGGCGATTGGCACGGGCGACCCTCACGCATTGTAAACTGTCCGACGTTTCCGCCCATTCGATCGTAACGTCCTGCTCGACAGGCCGCGAGAAGGCAGCGACGCGGCGCGGCTCACTCGTCGTCGGTCGGCGCGCGAAACATGCTTTGGCCGCGCAACGCGTACAAAGCTGCGGCCCCAAAGGCGAGCGCACCCGCGATCTCCAGGAGCACGACGGCCCAGGACAGCGAGTCGACGGTGCTGCCGGGGAACGGATCGCTAAACGCGCTCCGGACCGGGAGCAAGTGAACGAACGCGATGCCGAGCGCGCTCGCAAAGCCAACCGCCACAGCAACGGGCGCAGCGTAGCGGTTTCGGAAGAGTGCGAGGGCGACCGCAATCGCTGAGGCCACCGTGCCGACGATCCCGGTGACGTGCACTTCGGTAGTCAGGGTGTCGAGTCCGCGGCGATAGTGGTCGAAGGTGTGGGCTGCCACGGCAACCGCGTAAAAGAGCGCCGTGTATGCGAGCAGCCGGCGGCCGCTAAGGCTCCCTGCCGTGCCGAGTGCCGTCGACGGTTTGGATTGAGTGGTTGCCACGTCGGTCGCTCCCTCCGGGGGCTCAAGCGCTCGTTACACTGTTTGGGCGCAAGTACAAGATATGCAACGGGCCGGCACGTTATACCCGGCCGGCCGTTCTCAGGCTGCAGGCGCGCAAGTCAGAGGTTCGACGGTTCATTCGCCGGCAATAGGCCGTCCACGCCATGCGAACCGAGCCGGGCTACAGTCGCTCCAGAAACCGGAGCGAGGCTTGTTCGTGAGTACGACCGACAAAGTTGCAGTCATCAAAGCGCGGCTTCCCTACATCGACCGGCGCGCGTTATCCGAAGCGTGGTACAGCGCCCTTCACGTCGCGGGCAACGGAGGGCTGCGCGTCCCGGCACGCCGCGCGAGCGACGCCGCCCGCGACGAACGTCCGGTGACCCTCACCGCGGAAGCGCTCGAGCCGATGAGCGGCGCCGAGACGGCGGCGATCCGCGCGCGTGCGGGGAGCCCGGCGTCCCAAACGGCTCCGGGGGAAAGCACCGCTCTCGTTCGAGCGCGTCGGCAGAGTGCCCGAGGCCTCGCATTCCAACGCGCTCGCAGCTATCCGCCATTCAACGCCACGTTAACGCTCGGTCTCGACGGCGCGCGCGTGCAGATTCTTCTGCGGCGCGATGGTCCGGCGCTGCGCGTGATCGCCTTGTGCAGCGAGCGGCACGTCGAGCTCGTGCGCCGGGCACTGGCGTGCGCCGACCGCTATCTGCGCGAGCAGGGCGAGGTCGTCGTATCCGACGTGCGCGCGTCGCAAAGCCGTACGCAAGCGTGATCGGAGCGGCCGCCTCCGACGCATTGGACCGCATCGCTGCCTTGCGGCGCGACCTTCTGCACGCGTACGAAAGCGGTTTCGAACCCCTCGACTCGCGGATCGCCACGCCGCAGGCACGGAGCATGCGGAGCCTCGATCCGTTAAGCGTCGTCGCACCAGCCGACTCGTACTTCGTCTCGGCGGATGCTCATGCTGCGCCGCGCTACAGCCGCGACGGCTCGTTCCGGCTCGTCGACGGAACGCTGCGCTTCGCGGATGGTTCGCCCGCGCTCGGCCATTCGGTTTCGACTCCCGGCAGCGCGCTCGGCCCGTTGCGCGTCGATCCGATCGACGCGGCCTTGGGGCGGGTTTCGGCTGCGGGCATCGACTCCGACGGAACCTTCGCGTACACGCGCACGTCGGTCGACCCGCGTAGCGGTACGCAGCGCACGGAACGCATAGCGGTCGGCCGGCTCGCGTTAGCGCGCTTGCCGGCGGGCACCCGGCCGGTCGCGATCGATGCCACCCACGTTGGCATTCCGGCCGGCACGCGACCGCATCTTGGCGTTCCGGGCGATGGCACGTTCGCGCCGCTTACGATCCACGCGCGCGATCCCGGCCGGCTGAACTTCGAGGCCGGTTTGCAACGTCTGCAAGAGGCGTATCTCTCGTTCGAGGCCCTTCAATCGGCCTACAAGACGCGCGAAGGCGTCGAAAAGACGACGCTCGATCTTCTAAAATGATCGCCGTTCTGCGCTTTGGCCCGGTGCAAGGTGGCCCGGACGGGCGGGCGCTGCGTCATGCACGCTTCGAGCGGCGCAGCACGCTTCCGCTCTCGGCGGCGTGCGTCGTCGCCAACGGCGTGCGCGAGCAGTTGGTTCGCCTCTTGGCGCTCGAGCTCGAGGTCGAGTTGGTCGAGCCCGTGGTGCCGACCGCCCAAGAACGGCGCGTTCTTTTGGAAGGCGCTCTGGTCTATCGCGTACGTGGAAGAACGTGCGATGCATTCGTCGTCGTGCGGCCGCTCGATGCGCGCCGCCTCGTCGCGCTTGCTTTCAGGGAAGTGGAACGTTCGGAGGGGGATGCGCTTTCGGAGATAGAGCGCACGACGTTAGAGCGCATCGTCGCCGCCCTCGTGCCGCTGTGCGCTTCGTTGTGCGGAACGCTCGGGCCGGTGACGGCGCAGACCCCCGAGCGCGCCGCCGGCGACATCGCGACGTACTTTGAGGCGCGCACGGTCGCGCCGCCGCGCGTCGCCGTCGGCTTCGCGTTGACGCGCGATCCAGTCGAAGAGGTCGGCGCCCGCCTTTCGCTCGACGATCTCGCCGAAATCGAGCTGTGCGGGTCGGTTGCGTTTGGCGGCGGCGAGATCGGCGTCTCCGCCTTCTCGCGGCTACGCGCCGGAACGACGCTCGCGCTCGAGACGCCTCTCGGAGCGCAGGGGATCCTGCGCTTTGGCGGAGTCGCGTTCGCTCGCGGCACGTGCGGCGCGCGCGGCGAACGCGGCGCGTTCCTGGTGGGCGGCACGGCCGCGTGATCGACGATTCGCACAACCTCGATCTGCTGATGAACGTTGGGCTCGGAGTGACCGCCGAGCTCGGCCGCTGTTCGATGCGCGTGGCCGACGTGCTCAAGCTCGGGCCGGGATCGATCGTCGAGCTCGACCGGGGCGCCGGTGCACCGGTCGACGTCTTCATCAATCAACGTTTGGTCGCGCGCGGCGAGATCGTCTCCGTCGACGAGCGCTATGGCGTGCGGCTGACCGAAATCGTCGCGCGCAAGAGCACGCGATAGGGCTCGAAGGATCTTCCGGAGGACCGCGTGGATCGCTTGACTTTGCTCGCCCACCCCGGTCACGCAACGCTGCCGCTCGACGTCCTCGCCGGGCTGACGCTGCTCGGCGTCGCGCCCTTTCTGCTCGTCATGACGACCTCGTTCGTCCGGATCGTCGTCGTCCTTTCGCTGGTGCGTTCCGCGATCGGGGCATCCTCGTTGCCGCCCAACGCTGTCTTGACCGGTCTAGCACTGGTGCTGACGTTCGTGACGATGTCGCCGACCCTGGAGCGCATCTCGCACGAGGCGATCGATCCGTACGTCGGAGGGAAACTCTCGCAGCGCGTCGCGCTCGAGCGCGCGTTCGAGCCGTTGCGCGACTTCATGCTGCGCCAAACGCGCACGCAGGATCTGGCGGCCTTCGCTCGCCTCGCGCGGGCCGAGCCGAGTGCCCCGAGAGCTGCGCCGGCTTGGGTGCTGCTGCCGGCTTTCGTCGTCGGCGAGTTGCGCAATGCCTTCGCAATCGGCTTCGCCCTCTACTTGCCGTTCGTTGCGATCGATCTGGCCGTCGCATCGATCCTCATGGGCCTGGGCATGTTCATGCTCAGTCCACCGATCGTCTCGCTGCCTTGCAAGCTGCTCCTTTTCGTCATGGTCGACGGGTGGACGCTGGTCTGCACCGGGGTCGTTTCCAGCTTCCGCTGACGGCGTTCGGCCCGCGGGTCGGGATTCGCCCGCGCTGCGGCGAAGCATCGACTGGATGAGGATCGATCAGCTCTTGGGTTACCGCCGTCCGTGCTTCTCCTTCGAGTTCTTCCCTCCCAAGAGCGAGCAGGGCATCGAGGACCTGATGCGTACCGCGAAGTCGCTGCGCGTGCTGCGCCCGGGCTTCGTGTCGGTGACGTACGGCGCCGGCGGATCCAACCGCGCGACGGCCATCGGCGTGGCCAAGCGCATCAAAGCCGAGCTCGACATCGAGGTCATGGCGCACGTCACGTGCGTCGGCAGCACGCGCGACGAGTTGCGTGCGGTATTCGATGAGATCGCGGAGGCTAGCATCGAGAACGTGCTGGCGCTGCGCGGAGATCCGCCGCGCGGTTCGGAGGCCTTTAGCGCGACGCCCGGCGGCTTTCGTTATGCAAACGAGCTCGTCGAGATGCTGGTCGACGAGTTCGCGTTTTCGATCGGCGGAGCCGCGTACCCGGAAAAGCACCCGGAGGCGCCGAGCTTCGAGAGCGACTTGGAGGCGGCGGCTCGCAAGGTGCGCTCCGGAGCGCAGTTCTTGATCACTCAACTCTTCTTCGATAACGAAGCCTATTTCGAATTCGTCGAGCGTGCGCGGGCCGCGGGCATCGGCGTGCCGATCGTTCCTGGTATCATGCCGATCACCAACTTCGAGCAGATCGCGCGCTTCACGAAGATGTGCGGCGCAACCATTCCGGCGCGGTTGCTGGATGAACTCGAACGGCGCGCCGGCGAGCCGGAAGCGGTGGCCGAGCTCGGCGTCGCATTTTGCACGCTGCAGTGCGCCGATCTCTTACAGCGCGGTGCCCCTGGCATTCATTTTTACACGCTCAACCGCTCGCCCGCGACGCGCGCCGTCGTGTCTGCCCTGATCGCAGCGGCCGACAGCCCCGCCTTCGAGGCCGCCTGGAGCGCGCTGCCCGTGACCCACTAACATTCGCCGAAACGCACGACCTGATTTTGGCATTGCGCGCGCGCTGCTCCGATAGTCGGTAACGCTGCGTTCCTGACCTCGTAACCAGCAGGCCCTAGCATCGGCACGTGGAAGCGCTCGGATCGATCGTTCGCGAGGCGCTGATCGTCACCGCGGTCTTGTGTTTTCCGGTGCTCGGCGTGGCGACCCTCGTCGGCACTGCGGTCGGTGTGCTGCAAGCCGCGACGCAAGTGCAAGAGCAGACGTTGACCCTGCTGCCCAAGATGCTGGCCGTCACCGCAATGCTGGCGATGTTCGGCGGGTTCGCCATGAATTCGTGCAGCGTGCTCTTCCGCGAGGCGGTTGCCGCGCTGCCGGCGATCGTCGCAGGACGGTGAGCGACGGCGAGGCGCTCGTCCTTGCGCGTTGCGCGGGGTTCGTCTTTCGCGCACCGGGCTTCTCGCATCCCGACGTCCCGCCGGCGTTACGCGCTGGATTCGCCTTCGTGCTTTCGCTCGCTTTTGCGCACGGATATGTTGCGGGAACCTCCCCGGCGCGGGGTGGTTTGATCGCCGCCCTTGCAAGCGAGCTGATCCTCGGCGCGGCCATCGGCACCGCCGCCTCGATGCTCTACGACGGGGCGTTCAGCGGAGGTCGCGCGCTCGACGATTACGTCGGAATTCGCGCCAGCGTTCCCAATGCGAACGTCGCTGCCGGGGCGGGTTTTGGGCGGCTCTGGTCGCTCGCCTTCGCGACGGGCTTCTTTACGTTTGGGGGGTATCGCTTCGCGCTCGAGGCGTTCGGGCGCACCTTCGAAACGCTTCCGCCGGGAGCACTCGTCCGGACGGACGCACTCGCAACGTTCGCCGAAGCCTTGCCGGCAACGCTCTTGCGGGCGGCCCTACTCGTGGCTGGCCCGGCGGTCGCGATAGCGCTTGTGGTGCAGACCGGGCTCGCAGCGATCGCCCGCGTCGTCCCGCGCTTCTCGACGTTTACGCTTGCTTTCGGTGTCGTCTACGCGGCGGTCGTGCTCGCGACGCTGGCAGCAATGCCGGCGACGCTTCCGGCGAGCGGTTCACCCTGGATGAACCTCTCCGGTCTGCGCGCGCTGCGCTGATGTCGGAAGAGCGGCGCTTTGAGGCGACCCGCAGCCGCGTCGAGCGCGCGCGCCGCGAAGGCGACGTTCCACGCTCGCAGGATCTGGTCGCAGCGGTGGCGCTCGCGTGTGCCGGCGCATCCGTCTGCGTCACGCTCGATGCGCTGGCCGCGTCAGCTCGTACGGCACTTGTCAACGCGGCCCATCCCGGCCATTGGTCGCCTTGGCCATACGCCGCTCTCGCCGCTCAAGTGCTCGGCATCTCGCTAGCCGCTGCGGTGGGCGCGCTTATCGCGTCGCTCGCGCAATCGGGGCGCATCGCGTTCAAGGCCCCTAGCGTCAAGTTTGAAAAGCTCGATCCCGTGGCCGGCTTGCGCCGCATGTTTTCGCGCGAGGCACTGGCCGCCGGCCTCAAGACGCTCGCCGTCGCGTCGGCGGTGTGCATGGCGCTGTTCCCAATCGTGCGCGATGCCTCCGGCGCGGCCGCGACCGGCGAAACGCCCGCCGGCCTAGCCCGCCGCACGATCGGCGCGTTGCGAGACGTTGTGGGCGCCGCGCTCGCCGTCGGAATTGTTTTCGCCCTCTGGGACGCCTTCGTCGAGCGAATGAAATGGCGGCGCCGTCTGCGCATGTCGTTCGAAGAGCTCAAGCGCGACCAGCGGCAGAGCGAAGGCGATCCACTCTTTCGCAGCCGCCGGCGTTCCGCTCACCGGGCGCTGCTGCGCGGTTCGATCGAGCGGCTTAGAGAAGCGGCCTTCGTGGTCGCCAATCCTACCCACGTTGCGATCGCGCTCGCGTACCGACCGCCGGAGATTGCGGTGCCGCAGGTGCTCGTGCGGGCCCTCGATGCCGCCGCACTCGAAGTCAAGCGGCGCGCAAGCGCGCTCGGCATTCCGGTCGTCGAAGATGCGCAATTGGCACGCGCGCTGCTGGCGACCGCGGCCATCGACCAATTCATCCCCAAGGCCGTCTACGGCGCGGTCGCGCGGATCGTAGCAACCCTCTCGAGTGCGGGGCGGATTGCGGGCGGCGGGCGCGCGCTGAGCCGGTGAGCAAGAGCGCCGCGACCTACGGTTTCGCGGCGGCGGTGCTCGGCATCGTCGCGGTGCTCGTCGTCCCGCTACCGCCTGCCGTGCTCGACACGCTGCTGGCGTTCAACATCATGGCCTCTGGAATCGTCTTGCTGACGAGCATTACGGTCGCGGATCCGCTCGAGTTCGCGGCCTTCGCGCCGACGCTCTTGGTGGCGACCCTCTTTCGGCTGTCGCTCGACGTTTCCGCAACGCGGCTGATCCTGACGCAAGGCCACATCGAGGGCGGCGTCGGCGCGCTGATTCCGGCGTTCGGATCGCTCGTCGTGCGCGGCAACCTCGTGGTCGGCTTGATCGTTTTCGCCATTCTGATCACGATCCAGTTCGTCGTGATCGCTGCGGGCTCGCAGCGCGTTGCGGAGGTCGCCGCCCGCTTCACGCTCGACGCCATGCCCGGCAAGCAGATGGCGATCGATGCCGACGTCCATGCCGGCTCGCTCGATGCGGAGGGCGCCCGGCGCAAGCGCGCGCTCGTGCAGAAGGAGGCGGACTTCTACGGCGCGATGGACGGTGCCGGAAAGTTCGTCAAAGGCGACGCGATCGCCGCGCTAGTGATCGTCGTGCTCAACCTGATCGGCGGCGTCGTCGTCGGCATCGCCTATCATGGGATGGGGCCGCTCGACGCGCTCAACACGTTCGCGATCCTCTCGATCGGAAATGCGCTCGTGACTACCCTGCCTGCGTTTTTGCTGTCGACGGCGATGGGTCTGATGGTGACGCGGGTGACGGCCGACGGCTCGCTCGGCGTCGATCTGACCGCACAGATTCTCGAGCGGCCGGACGTGTTGCGGATCGCGGGCGCATTCGCATTTTCGCTGGCGCTCGTTCCGGCCTTTCCCACGTTCGTGTTCGGCACCATCGGGGCCGCGCTGTTCGGGCTCTCGGCGCTCGCGCTGCAGCGCCGCCGCAGACATCTCGACGCCGAGCGAGCGGCGCGCGAACGAGCCCGCCGCGCCGCCATCCGCCGGCCCGAGATGGCGCTCGGCCTCGTCGGCGTCGATGCGCTCGCGATCGACGTCGGTGCGGATTTAGCAGCGCTGCTCGCGCCGCCGCTCGCCGATGAACTGCTCGATCGTGTCGGCGAGGTACGGCGCGCGATGGCTGCCGAGCTTGGCATCGTCATGCCGGGCGTGCGGCTACGCGACGACCTCTCGCGCGATCCGGCAAGCTACGCCATTCGCGTGCGCGACACGATCGTCGCCGAGGGCCGCTTGCGACTCGACGCGCTCCTTGCGGTGGCCGACGAGAACGTGCTCGTGCACTTGGTCGGCGAGCGCGTGCGCGAACCCGTCTACGAGATGCCGGCCGTGTGGATCGCGCCCGAACTGCGCGAAACGGCGCAAAACGCGGGAGCGCTCGTGTTCGATGCGATTTCGATCGTCGGTTCGCACCTCGCCGAATCGTCACGCCGCCACGCGAGCGCGCTGCTCGGGCGCCAAGAACTGCACACCCTGCTCGAGCACCTGCGCGCCTCGGTCCCGTCGCTCGTGAAGGAGATCGGGGGCGATGGCCTGCCGCTCGCGAGCGTGCAACGCGTCTTCGAGTTGCTCTTGCGCGAGCGGGTTTGGCCACGGGACACGGTCGCGACGCTTGAAGCGATCGTCGATGCCGCGGCGCAAACGCGCGACCCGCGCGAGCTTGCGGAAACAGTTCGCCGAAAGCTCGTCCCGCTCCAGTTGCAGCGACGCGGGCTACGCTCGCTGGACGCACTGATCGTCGCACCCGACTTCGAAGCCGAACTGCAGCGCTGGCTCGTCGACGGAATGCCGGCGCCGCACGCGGAGATGGCGCTGACGGTTCGGCGCGTCGCGCAGGATTACGTAACGCGCGTAGCGCGCGAGCGCGCCGCGCTGGTGTGCGGCGCGCCGCTTCGTGCGGCGCTCGCGGATCTGATCGCGCGCTTCGGGCTCATCCTGGACGTGTACGCGTACGGCGAGCTTCCGCCAGCGCTCGAGTTGCGCCCCCTTGTCGTTTTGGAATCACCGCGGCCGCAGGCAATCTCGGCCTAGGCCACGCGTCGTCGCTGAACTCAACCGCGCGCGGTGCAGTGCGCGCAGCGTCCGACGATCGTTAGCGCGCAATCGACGTCTTTGAATCCAGCGCGCTCGGCGACGGCGGCGGCGATCTGCGCAACGCCTTCGGCGCGAACGTTGGTGAGGGCGTTACACTGCGAGCAAAGGAGATGGTGGTGCTTTTCGAACGTCGCTTCGTAGCGCGCCGCGCCGCCGTCGTGGGAAAAGGCTTGGACGAGCCCGATCTGGCGCAGGATGTCGAGGGTCCGATAAATCGTTCCCAAACTCACGTCGGGCAGCTCGTGCCGAACCAGTTGATGAATCGTGTCCGCGCAAAGGTGCGTGCCGTCGCCGAGCGCGCGCAAGACGGCGACCCGCTGCTTGGTGAGGCGGTAGCGCGCCTGCGGTAGTCCGGCGTCGGTGGTCTTTGGTTCCATTTGCGACGGTCCCCAGCCGATGCGGTCGCGCGATCCGAGGTTGCCATAAACTCGTGCGGCTGAACGGAACACGGCCGTGAGTTGCGGAAGAGGCGCCCTTACGCGGTTTGACGGGGTGGGACGACCCTGCTACAATACGCGGGTTCTCCCCTTCTAGGCGCTTTCAACATCTATGTGGTTACGAGTCAAGCCCTGGGTCACCGGCGCCATCATCCTCTCGACGGTGGCGCTCTGCCTCTATTTGATTTTTCCGCTCCAGAGCAAGATCAAGCTGGGCTTGGACCTCCAGGGAGGCGTGCGGGTCCTCCTTCAGCTGAATACGTCGCCAGAGGTCCCCAAGATCACACCGCAGGTCCAGAGCCAGGTCGAGTTGGTGTTGCAGAACCGCATCAACGGCCTCGGCGTCGCGGAGCCATCGATTGCGCCGGTGGGAGCCGACCGAATTCAGGTCGAGCTTCCCGCGGTGAAAAACCCTGACGAAGCCGTGCGCACCCTCAAGGACGTCGCGAAGCTGGATTTCAAGATCGTTCCGCCTGCCGTCGAAGAGCGCGCGCTGCGCGACAAGAAGTACGCAGACGATCCAAACGGCGCGTACAAAGATTCCGGGCCGGTCGTCTACTCCGGTGCCGATCTGAAGGGGGCCCAGCCGGCCTACGATCAAGCTAACAATCCCAAAATCGATTTTCAGACAAAGAATGCAGCGAAGTTCGGCAAGCTGACTCAGGACAACTTGGGCAAGCTGCTGGGGATCTACCTCGACAAGAAATTCGTTTCGGCCGCGACGATCCAAGGCGTGATCACGAGCGATGGCGAGATCACCGGGCACTTCAGTGAAGAAGAAGTCGTGCGCATCTCAAACGAGCTCAACGCGGGTGCCTTGCCGGTCGCGGTCACGGTGATAGAGAACGACACGGTCGGCCCAATCTTGGGCAAGATCGACCTCGAGAAGTCGATGTACGCCTCGATGCTCGGGCTTGGTCTGGTTCTCGTGTTCATGCTCGCTGTATACCGGCTCCCCGGCTTCCTGGCCGACGCCGCGTTGATCGTCTACGTGCTCGCCCTGCTCGGCCTGCTTGCCGCGGTCCATGCTACGTTGACCCTGCCCGGCATCGCAGGGTTCGTGCTCTCGATCGGGATGGCGGTCGACGCCAACGTCCTGATCTTCGAGCGGCTCAAAGAGGAGCTGTGGTCGGGCAAGACGCTGCGCGCATCGGTGCAGATCGGATTCAAGCGGGCCTTCACCGCCGTCTTCGATAGTCACGTAACGACGATCGTGGGCGCGGGAATCCTGTTCATGCTCGGCACCGGCACCGTCAAAGGTTTCGCCTACACCCTCTTCTGGGGCACTGCGTTTTCGCTCGTGACGGCGGTCTTCGTGACGCGCTACTTCATGGACTTGGTCGTCGACAACGACCTGGTCAAGAACCCCAAAGCGTACGGGGTGTAGCCGGATGTTCTTCCGCCGCCTGAACTGGAACATCGTCGGCTGGTTCCGCGTCGTCTCGGCGATCTCGTACGCCATCATCGGCGCGGGCGCGCTGATGATCGTCTACAACCTGTTCACCTACCACTACCCGATCAAGCTCGGCCTGTCGTTCACCGGCGGCACCGACGTCACCGTGAAATACACCCGTTCGTCGACGGTCCCCGACATCAAGGCTGCGCTCGCCACGATCGGCGTTGCCGACGCGACCGTCAACACGCTGCAGAAGAGCGGCGACGCGGCCAACGAGCGCTATACGATTTCGACCCAGAAAGACTTCGGCGACAACACCGCCCAGGTGTGGAACGCGCTCAACAAGGTCGCGCCGATCGACCGCACGCAGTCCGAAATCGCGTCGGTCGGGCCGTCGCTCTCGCACGAGTACCTGATCAAGGCGGCCGAAGCGCTGGTCATCGCGATCAGCATCCAGTTCGGGTATATCGCTTTCCGCTTCGGCTGGAACTACATCTTCGGCCTGGTCACGGTGATCGCGCTGATGCGTGATGCCGCGATGATGATCGGAATTTACGCCCTCGCGCAGAGGCGCGCCGACGATGCGTTCTTGGCGGCCGTGCTGACGGTCATCGGATACTCGGTGATGGATACGATCGTCATCCTGGATCGGATCCGCGAGAACGTCAAGCTGATGCCGGGCGTTGCCTACGACCGCATCGTCAACACCTCGATCCTCCAGACGATGACGCGTTCGGTGAATACCCTTGCGACGGTGGTCATCACCCTGGTAGCACTGCTTGCGCTGGGCGGCGGCAGCCTTCAGAATTTCGCCTTTGCGCTGCTGGTCGGCATCTGCTCGGGTGGGTACCACTCCATCTTTTACTCGGCTCCGCTCGTCGCGGTACTGCGGGAGCGTCAGCTTCGCGAGTCGGTCAAACGCCGCGCCAAGGAACGCGCGGCTGCACTCGATCGTCCCCGCACGGTAGCTGAAGCCCGCGCTCAGGCTGCTGCGAGCAAGTCGCGCGAGGAGATCCTCGCCGCGCGCCGGGAGCGCCGCGCGCGCGAAAAGTCAGAGCCGCGTGCGGTCGCCGCGCGCCCGGCTCGTTATCGTCGCAAGACACGCAACGAACCCGAGCAGCCTCTCGACGCACAGTTCGCGGAAGAGCCCGGTGAAATCGATCCGCTCGACGCGCAAAACGCGGGTCTGCACGACGAAGAGCTGGCGCTCGGCCACGAAGAGATCACCTTGAATTTGGATCTCGCAGACGAGGCGCTGCACGAAGGTCACCTCGAGAATGAAACGCCGGCAGACGACGAGATTCGCCCGGAGCAGCCCGCCGCCGCCAAGCACGAATAGCACCGGTCGCACGGCGTTGCCCGCCCCGACCCGCTCGGAGGCCGCCTTCGAACGGCTCTTGGCGCAGTTCGACCAGATCGAAGGGCCGCTCCAGGGGCACGAACTGCCCGAGCTTGCGCCCATCCCGAATCAAGCCGAAGAGGCGCGCGCGTTCCTGGACGATCTCTTCTCACGCCGCCGGACCTTCGTGCAGCGCGATCGGTACGCAACGATCGGTGACGCGGACGACTTCTTCACCAAGATCGTCGGCGTGTCGTTCGAAGGACGCCAGGCCGTCGTCGCCGGCCTGGTCGCGGATATGCCGCTGGAGCTGGTGCGCGAGCCCGGCAACCCACACGACCCGAACGCGATTGCGGTTCGGTACGGAACGCTGCAGCTCGGCTACCTGCGTCGCCCGATCGCCAAGCACCTCGCGCCCAACGTCGATGCGGGCGACCGCTACAGCGCGAGCGTCGGCAGCGTCACCGGGGGCGGCCAGGACAAACACATCGGCGTCAACATCCACGTGCGACGGCATCGCGTCCGGCCCACGTACGCGCACGGCCCGGCCGCGCCGTCGCTCGCAGGCACGGGTGTACAAGCCATTCAATCCGCCTTAATCGGCGAGGGCCCACTGCGGGAAGCGCAGCGCGCCGTGTTGGAGCGCCTAGGCGAAGGGCGCAATACGTTGGCGGTGCTCGGTACGGGGCGCGGGAAATCGTTCTGTTTCCAATTGCCCGCTGCGCAACGTGCGCTCGAGCGCGGGACGAAGACGGTCGTCTTCTATCCGTTGCGCGCGCTCGCCAACGATCAATATGAAGCGCTGAAGCGCCGGCTGAGCGGCTTCGGTTTGCGCATCCTGCGGGCCAACGGTTCGATTGAGGGGGACGAGCGGGCCCAGCTCTCGATCGCACTCGAGGACGGCTCCTGGGACCTCATGCTTGCGACGCCCGAGTTCGCGTCGTTCCACCAAGAGGCGTTTGCGCGTGCCTGCAACCGCCCGCAGCTGGTCGTCGTCGACGAGGCGCACCACGTTCACGAATCGCGCCACCGGCCGGCATACGGCGCGCTCGGCAACGCGATCGCCTCGCTTGGGAACCCGCAGGTGCTAGCGTTGACGGCGACTGCCGGCGACGCGGCTTTCCGCGAGATTCGCCGCGCCCTGCGCGTCGACGCGTGGGTGATCGACCCGACCGTGCGCGACAACCTGCACGTCGTCGACGCGCGCAATACGACAGATAAGCTGGCCTACCTCGCGCGCGAGCTGGACGGCGAAGGCAAGGCGATCGTTTATTGCAACTCTCGCTCGGAGGCGACTCGGCTCGCCGAGCGCTTGCGCGCCGCGCTCGGCGGCGCCGTCGCTTTCTATCACGGCACGGTGCCTGCGGCTGAGCGCGCCGCGGTGGAAGGATACTTTCGGGCCGGAGCGTTGCGCGTCGTCGTCGCCACCTCGGCCTTTGGGGAAGGCATCGATCTGCCCGACATTCGGGACGTCGTCCTTTACCACCTCAACTTCAACCTGACCGAATTCAACCAGCAGGCCGGCCGCGCGGGACGCGACGGCCGTCCGGCACGCATTCACCTGCTCTACGGCGAGACCGATCGGCGCATCAACGATTACATCATCGCGCGCCAAGCGCCGTCGCTAACCACCTTGCGCGAGCTGTATCGCGGCATGCGCGGCCTGACGCAGGACGGAGCGCTACGAACGAACGCCGAGGACGTCGCGCGCACGCTCGAACTCGACCTGGTCGACGCCACGACCGTCTCTGCCGCGGTGAGGATCTGGGAAGAGGCCGGGCTCGTAGAAACCGGGCGCGACGACGATGGGCGCTTCACGCGCTTCGTGCCGGCGCAAGGGCGGGTCGATCTCACGCGAACGACCCGTTACGCTGAGGGTTTGGCCGAGCGCGAGAGCTTTGACCGTTACTGTGCTCTCGCGCTCGGCGCCGACGCGGTTACGCTCGAAGCGCTGGTGAATCGCCCGATCTACCCAGACCGCGTCGCATTGTCGAGTCCTTAACGAATTCTAGGCGCTAGGGTCCTCGTCGCCTTGTGGGCGCCCGAGCGTCGCGTGGACGGCTCGGACTGGTCGCACGTGATCACATCCTTGGTCAGCACGTTTCTTGCGGCGGCGAGGGTTTGCGCATAGCAGTTACCGTTTGAATCCTGGTAGTCGTAGTTTTGCGTACTCGACTGCCCCGAGTTTCCCACGAATGACCCCGAAGCCGTAAACTTCAGCGTATCCGTCGGCGCGACGGCGTTCTGGAGCGATGACGTAAAGGTCGTTTCCCCGTTCACGTCGGTCGCGTTTTGGCTCTGGTATCCCTGCGAAATCGTGGTCGTTTGGTAGATGAATCCGCCGCGCAGGACGTCGGAGATATCCACCGCCAGCGGATAGGACAGCTGGTGGGTGTGCGACACCGTGCGGTTCGTGGAGATCACGGTAACGGTGCTGTTCAGGCGCGTGTTCTGCGTGATGTCGAGCGCTGACGACGTCGCCGTGTCGCTATACTGCTGAACGTTGTCGAAGTAGGATTGCTGGCTGACCAGCGTGTCGACTTTGCCATGCGATGTGTTGACGTAACCCTCGATATCGACGTAGCGCGTGAAGTTGCCGACTTCAACGGTACCATTAGGCCCATGTTTGCCGTCTTTGATGTGGACCGCAATGGGGGGATGGGGCGCCGGCTGGATCGTGTCGGCAGTTAGGGCACCGGTAACCGCGGACGAGCCCGAATCCTGGAAGACCAGCAGCGTACCGGTCACGGCGAAGTAGTGATAAACGTGCGAGACGCGGATGGAGATTTTATGCGCCTTGCCGTTGGAGAGAATCGACGCGAAAGGCGACAGGTCGATGCGGTACGGCTGAAGGTCGAGCGTCTGCACGCCCGGGATCGGGAACCAGAGAAACGGATCGATGCCGCCCGTGAAGATCCAGGGGTAGGCCGGCGCGAGCCCCGCCGGCATACCATCGATCGTCACTTCGACCTCGCGGAAGGCCGTGTTCGGATAGCTGTCCAGCTCGGCGGCTAGGCGCGTCGGAACGTTCGCGTAGAAAAACTCGTCGTCGCTTTGGTTTTGAGCCAACACGTCGAGATAGGCGCGCTCCACGTTCTTGGGCAGACGAAAGGTTTGCGCGAGGGCCTGATCCGGCGTGCTCAGCGCAACCGCTCCGCCCGGGGCGGTTGACATCGGCAGGACTTGATTGGCTACCGCGGGCGCCGGGAAGTTTGCGTCGGGCGGATAGAAGAGCAGCTGCGCGCTGCCATAGATGATGCCCGTGTACTGACTGTTGACGATATTGAAAAGATCGACTTCGCCGGGCTGTGCGGTGGTAAGGAGGGCGCTATAGTCGGTGATGTCGCGCTCGACGCTCCAGGACGGGCCAAACGAGGGCGACGGCTCCGGCGTCGTTCCAAAGAAGATGTTGACCCCGCCGATCGAGACCTGTCCGGTCCGGTCGTACTGGATGCCCTGCGTTACGTAAAAGCTAGCCGAGAAGACGACCGCGCCCCAGGGGCCGGGACAGCTTGCCGGCGGGCTGTAACTGAACGTCTGCGGGCTGTAGTTGTCGAACTCGGCGTTGGTGAAGAGAGGGACGCTGCACGGCGTCGTGTTCGGAACCGGAATCGGCCGCTGCGCAGCGATCGTGTTCGGCGAACCAAGACCCGAACTCGGCGGTGACCCGGAACGATCGGGCCCATCGATCCCGGCCCCGAGGGTGCGCGACTCCCACCGCAACGGTGTCGCTGGGGGCGCCCCCGGAACCGAACTTTGGGCGGCGCCGTTCCATCCCAAAAGCGCGTAGACGGCGACGAATGCGAAGCCGGTTTTCCACCGGCGGGTACCTCGCTCTGCGAACACGCGAAAAAACTCCCTTCCTTCGATCGATGCAAACGCTGCAGAAAGTGCGCAATTGCCCCTACGCGCTTAGACGATGCACGCTCGGGCCGCAATGCCTAATGAACGGTCCACGCCCCGATTCCTGGCCGCCAAGCATTGGCTGAGCGCTGGCGCCCACAAGCTTACTCCGCTTGGCGTTCCAAGTGGGCGGTATCGTTGAGCCGAACCAGGACGCGCCGGTTTGACGCGATGCGCACGAGCGTGATCGACGTATTACCGGTCGGAAAGAAGAAGTCGCGCTCGATTTCGAGGACGTCGGCAACGAAGGCATTGATCGAGCCGGCGTGGCTTACGACGGCCACTGCGCCGTCGGGATGGCGCCCCGACACATCCTCGACCGCGGCGCGCATTCGCGACCGGATTCCGGCGCCCGCTTCGGTTCCCGGCAGGCTCGACCACGAGCCCTCGCGCATGGCCAGCCGCGCCAGCATCTCGAGCTGGGCACGCACCGCGGCGGCCCGTTCGTGCGCCGGAAGATGGTCGACGGACTCGTGCGCGAGGCCGACCTCGCGCAAGCGCTCGTCGACGCCGACCTCGTAGTCGAAGCGTTCCGCCACGGCTTGGGCCGTCGCTAGCGCCCGGAAGGCCGGGCTCGCATAGACTGCGACCAGGGGGACGGTGCGCAACAGGCGCTTGGCGAGCAGCGCAGCCTGTTCGCGGCCGCGTGCGCTCAAGCGAAGGTCATCGTAACGCGCCCCGTCCTCGAGCGCGACGCCCGCTTCGGGCAACGCATCCGCGTGACGGATCAGGTAGATGCCGGCTGCCGAATCCGCCATGTACGCGCGCGTTAGGCATCGTGACGTGAATTTTCCTTTTCAGCCGAGGGAAGCGAACGGCGGCACGAAAAGCGACGACCGACCTTGTCAGGCCCGCAGCGAGGGAATCGATGCAAACGCTTCCGCAGTTCATCCAGCAGGTCTTGAGCGATTCGCGTCCGGATGCGTTCGCGGAACGCCTGGGCGCGCCCGAGTGGAGAATGACCTCGACGACGCGCATGCTCGAGCGCGCCTCGGCGCTTGCCTACGCCTTGCGGGAGCTGGGACTCGCGGCCGGGGACCGGGTGGTGTTGATCGCGCAAAACCGGGTCGATTGGATTGCGGCCGACTTCGGCACGCTCCTGGCGGGCTGCGTCGTCGTCCCGACGTTTGCGACCCTCGCGTTAGACCAGGTCGACTATATTTTCAAGGACTGCGCTGCGAAGGCGGCTTTCGTCGAATCGCCGGCCGACGCCGAGCGGTTGCGCGCTTCATGCCCGAACGCGCCGCGAATCATCGCATTCGACTCGATCGGCCCGGACTCACTGGCCCTCTTTGAAGCGCAAGGTGCGAAGGCCCGTGCGGCGGATCCAGCCGGTCTGCAACGCTTTACGCAGGACTTGCGGCCCGACGACCTTGCTGTCCTGATGTACACCTCCGGGACGACCGGCAATCCGAAGGGCGTCATGCTGACCCATCGCAACCTGATCTGGAACGCAACCGCGGCCTTCACATACGGTCTGGACGGCGTCGACGTGGCGGGCGAGCGGGCTCTGACGATCCTGCCCTTAGCTCACATCTACGGTCACGCCAACATGCTCGGCACGCTGCTTTTCCGCTCGAACTTCTACGTGTCGCAACCCGACTTTCTGATCGAGGATCTCAGGTCGATTCGGCCTCGTACGATGGCGTTGGTTCCGCGCATCTTCGAGCGCGTCTTGGCGAGCGTGCAGGGGAAAGCGAAAGCCGAGGGTGGGCTCAAGGCGAAGCTCGTGCCTTGGGCGCTGCAGGTCGCTCACGACTCCATGCTGGCCACGCTCGAAGGGAAAAAGCAAAGCCCGGTACTCGCGCTGCAGCAAGCCCTCGCGCAGCGGCTGGTGTACGCAAAGATCAAGGAAACGCTCGGCTTGGATCGGATCGAGTATCTCGTCAGCGGTTCGGCCGCGCTGCACCGCGACATCGCGCTCACGTTCGGCGGCATGGGTTTGCCGGTATGCGAAGGATACGGCCTCACCGAAACGGCGCCGACGGTCTCGTTCAACAAGCTGGCCGGCATGCGGTACGGCTCGGTCGGCCGGCCGATTCCGGGCGTTGAGGTCAAGATCGCCGGTGACGGCGAGATTCTGGTGCGGGGTCCGAACGTGATGAGCGGTTACCATCACGCCGGCGGAAACTCACCGTTCACGCCTGACGGATGGTTTGCGACCGGCGACATCGGCCGCCTCGACGACGACGGCTATCTGTACGTCACCGACCGTAAGAACGAGCTGCTCAAGACGTCCGGCGGCAAGTTCGTTGCGCCAAGTCGCGTCGAGGCCGCGCTGAGACGCTCGATCTATATCGGCCAGTGTTTCGTCATCGGCGACAACCGGCCGTTCCCAATTGCGCTGGTCGCGCCCAACTGGGAGCTGCTGCGCGCCGAGTTCGGCATCCCTGCCGGCGTTGCAAGCGCGCAGGTTGCGAGCCGGCCTGACGTGCGCGAGCTAATCGAACGAGAGGTTCGGCAAAATACGGCCGACCTCGCCGCCTTCGAGCAGATTCGTCGCGTCGTGTTGCTTCCGCGCGATCTGACGATCGAGGACGGAGAGCTTTCGCCGACGCTCAAAGTGAAGCGCCGCGTTGTCGAGAAGAAGTTTTCCGACGCTATCGAGGCGGCGTACGGTACCGGGATCGCGCCCGCCCTGCGTTAAAGGAACGCGCATGAAGAAACACCTCGTCGCCTTTGTTTGCGCCGCGCTGGCCCTGACGGGCATCGCCGGCGCGATGACCGTGAGCAGCCCGGACATCCAGCCCGGCGCTACGATCGCCAAACATTTCGTGTTCAACGGTTTCGGCTGCACCGGGGACAACGTGCAGCCGCGCGTCGAGTGGCAGGGCGTACCGGCCGGCGCGAAGGCGTTGGCCCTGACCATCTGGGATCCCGATGCGCCGACCACAGTCGGCTGGGTGCATTGGTTACTGCTCCGAATCTCGCCGCAGGCCGCGTCGAGCGCCGATGCCGCGTCCGCCGTCAACGGCCTCACCGATTTCGGCAAACCCGGCTATGGAGGGCCGTGCCCGCCGCCGGGCGATCCGCCGCATCACTATATTTTCACGCTGTATGCGCTCGATACGGACTTTCCATTCACGCCGCAGACGACGTACGCTGCCTTTCACTTCACGATCCGCGGCCACGTCCTGGCAACCGCAACTTTTACGGGCCGCTACGGACAGTAGAGCCGAAGCGGCGGGTTATCCCGCTTCGCCTTGCGCCCTCCGAAGCAGCGCGTCTTTCCCGAGGCGATTGCAGTAGTCGCCGAAGTTTTCGTTCGGTTCGCCGTCGTCGCGCCATCCTCGTAAAAGCGGCGCAACCACGGCGCCAAGTGCCTCGCGGCGAATCGCCGCCCGGTAGAGCCAGTTGAGCCGCGTGTTCGCTTGGTCGCCGCCGATGAAAACGTCGTAGAGATCTTTCGAGCGGCCGACGATGCCGATGTCACCCATGTACGGACGAGCGCAACCGTTGGGACACCCGGTGACCCGGACGCTCAGCCGGCGCTCGCCGATGCCGAGCGCGGCTAGTTCGGCTGCGAACCGCTCGACGATGCTCGGAAGCACGCGCTCGGCATCGGTCAAGGCAAGGCCGCAGGTTGGCAGCGCGGGGCATGCCATGGCGTCGCGCCGCACGTCGAGCGCGCTCGGATCGGCGCTGATGCCGTGTGCGGCCAGTTCGCGATCCACGGCGGCTCGATCGTGTATGGCAAGCCCGGTGAGCAGAACGTTCTGCTGGCCAGTGAGATGCACGCCGGTTCCAAAGCGCGCCACGATGCCGCGCAGGGCGCTGCGCAGGCGCGCCGGCTCGCGGTCCACAATTCGGCCGCTCTCGACGTAGAGGCCGAGAAACCAGCGGCCGTCGTGCGATTCATGCCAGCCGAGGTGATCGTCGACTCCCGCGAAGTGGACCAAACGCGGCGGGCTGAGCGGGCGACCGAGACGGCGCTCGACCTCGGCACGAAACCAGCCGATGCCGCGCTGCTCGACGAGGTATTTCATGCGGGCCTGCTTGCGGTTGACCCGATTCCCGTAGTCGCGCTGCACCGTCACGATCGCTTCGACGACGCCCAGGGCATCGTCGGGTAGCGTGAAGCAGAGCGGCGTGGCCAGACGCGGATGCGTTTCCGTCTTGCCGTGCGTCATGCCCATGCCGCCGCCCACGAGCACGGTAAACCCCGCGAGCCGTTCGTCTTTGAGGTCGGCAACGAGTGCAACGTCCTGCGTGAATGCGTCCACGCAGTTGTCGTTTGGCAGTGCAACGCCGATCTTGAATTTGCGCGGCAGGTACGTCGTGCCGTAGATGGGCTCGTGATCGCCGGCCGCTGGCGAGCTTTCCGTTTCGATGCGCTCGCCGTCAATCCAAATCTCGTGATAAGCTTGGCTGCGCGGGGCGAGGTGCATGGCGATGCGGTGAGCGATCGCCTGGACCTGCGCCGTCGCTCGGTCGGCGAGCGGTGCCGGGCACGCCATGACGTTTCGGTTCACATCGCCACAGGCGGCGAGCGTCGAGAGCAAGCTGGCGTTGACATCGTGGATCGCGGCGCGCAGGTCGCCTTTGAGCACGCCGTGGAGTTGGAGGCCTTGCCGCGTCGTCACCCGCAGCGTTCCGTTGGCGTAGCGTTCGGCGATTGCGTCGTGCGCAAGGTACTGCGCGGCGCTCAAGACGCCGCCCGGAATTCGCGTGCGCACCATGAACTGATGCGCCTTTTCGTTGCCTTCGGCTTTGCGCGCCTGGCGCTGATCGCGGTCCTCCTGCTGATACGTCCCGTGAAATTTGAGCAGTTGCGCGTCGTCGTCACCGAAACTCAGCGTCTCGTCGCCGAGGGCTTGGGCGATTGTGCCGCGCAGATGTGCGCTGCTCGCCTTGAGCGCTTCGACCTTGCTGCCGGCGCCGGGCCCGAGCTCGATCAGATTGCTCATGACGCCGCACTTCCCGTGCCGGGCTTGCGGGCGTGCAGCCCACATTCGATTTTCCCGCTGTCGCTCCAACGGCCGGCTCGCAGGTCTTCGCCGGGACGGATCGGGCGCGTGCACGGCATGCAACCGATGCTCGCGTAGCCCTCGGCGTGAAGCGCGTTGACCGAAAGGCGCTGGTCGGCAATGTAGCGCCATACGTCGGACTCGGTCCATGTGGCGAACGGGCTGATCTTGACGAGACCGAACTCATCGTCCCAAGCCGCTACGGGCGTAGCGTTGCGGGTCGGGGCCTGGTCGCGGCGCAAGCCCGTGATCCAAGCATCGTATTCGCGCAAGAACGCGCGCTGGGGCTCGACTTTGCGCAGAGCGCAGCAGCGGTCGGGATCGCGAGCCCAGAGCGCCTCGCCGAAACGCTCCGCCTGTTCCGCCAGGCTCAACGACGGTGCGACGGCGCGTGGGACGATTCCGTAGCGCCTTTCGACGCGAGCGATGAGGTCGTGCGTTTGCGGGAAGAGGAGGCCCGTGTCGAGATAATAGACCGGCGTCCGCGAGTCGACTCGCATCACGATGTCGATGATGGCGAGGCCCGTCGGTCCGCCGAAAGAGCACGCTAGCGCCACGCGCCCGCGAAACGTTTCCAGCGCCCAGCGCACGACCGCTTGCGGCGCCGCGCCTTCTAGTGCAGCCGCCGACGCGGGCAGATCCAATCGGGGCAAAACCGTAACCAAGCCGCCTCCTCGTGAGATGGGAAAGCGAGTAAAAATAAAAGAGGCCCATCGCCGTCCGGCGAGGGCCTGCATCAGAGCGGAGCGCGCCCTTTACGTCATAGCCGAGTTTGCCGGACCTCCCGTCGAGCAGTTCCGACAACAGCGACACATCGTGCCGAGCAGCGATGACATGTCGCAGACATTAGCAGACGTCCTCATCATTGTCAACCGAGTTTGCGGACTTTTTCGCCGGCATCAATCGGGGCCGTTACGCCACGACCCTAGCGAGATCCGCGGCGCCGACGGTGTCGTAGAAAGCGTTGTCGGTCTCGCTGACGCCCTGCCCAACCCACGGATCGATTTGATCGTGCGCGATCGGGAAGTGGACGGTGGGTCCGTACGCATCGCTGTAGTCCGCACCGTCGAAGGGCCGGAAGTTCCCGCTTTCGCGATGGGCGAGAACGGTCGCTGCGACGGCATCCGCCGCTTCGCGCGCGGCATGGCGTACGTCGGGATCGAGACGCCCATCTTGCGCGAACGTTCGGTAGAGTTCGATCGCCGGACGGTCGGCGCGCCACGGCAAGCCGTCGCCGTCGGGGAAGCGGACCATTCCGTCGACAGCCTTTGCGTCTTCACGTATGGCGGAGCGCTCGCTACGATCGCGCGCGGCGTGCACGAGGGCTGCGTCGAGCCCTTTGACGCTCGACTCCATCCTGCCGATCTTTGCGCCATCGAGGTCGATGAAGTCGAAGGCGGCGGCCGGCCCGAAACGCTCGCCTTCCGCGCCGTAGTGCGTCGACATCGTACGTGACACGACCGCCTTCCCCATCGCCGCCGGATCGTCGAGGTTTTTAGCGATCGCACCGGCGACCTGCGTGGGGACGCCGGGGGCAAGCATCGTCTCGGGCGATGCAGCCAAGAATTTCACGCCGGCGTGCGAGAGCGCGGACGAAAACGCGACGGTAGCCATCAAACATTGATTCGCGACGATGCCGTCGACGCGGCGGCCGGCATCTTCGGGATGGTCGCGCGCGTGCAAGGCGACGCCGTCGGCGATCGCCCCGGCGATGTCGTCTTCGCGCATGATGCCGATACCGTGATCTGCCTGCAGGCCGCCGCCGTCGCCGCCGCCGTGATCGACGAGCTCGATCCAGGTCTGCTTGGCTGCGCTGTTCTGTGCGTTGTCGAGCGTTCGCGCGACGAAGCGCGTCAGATTCTCGCGGCTGGAAGGATCGTGCGGCGGCGAGACGTGCACGTTGCTCGATAGGCCGCCGCCCGCAATCGTATAGGACTCCGTGCGCAGGACGTGCGCCGGCTCGAGGCCCCGGCGCGCCGTCGTGTCCTCGACGGTGAACTCGATTGAAGGGTTCCGCGCGCTGGTTTGGAGGGCTTGAACGATCGTGAGCGACTGGACTTCGTCGAGATTGTTGTCGCCATCGCGATAGAGCCCAAATTCGAGCGTGCGTGCGGCGCGCTCGGCATTGACCGTGCCGACCATGAAGATGTACCTCCGACAAAGTGTGTTGTCGGAGACTCTATCGCGACGACCCGGTGCGGCCGCAAGCGCTGCCGGTCGTCAAGTACCTACGAGTTCGAGGCGACCAGTTCCGGGAAGCGCTTGTGCAATGCCTCGAGCTTGGGGCGGTCGTTGTAAACGACGTACGGATAGTCCGGATTGCGAGCCACGAAGTGCTGGTGGTACGCCTCGGCCGGATAGAAGGCCGTCAGTGAGACGACCTGGGTGACGATCGGGCTGCCGAAAACCTTCTCGGCTTCAAGTTTCGCAACGTACGCTTCTGCGGCCCGGCGTTGTTCCTGCGACGTGTAGAAGATGGCGGAGCGGTACTGCGTGCCCTCGTCAGGCCCTTGGCGGTTCAGTTCGGTTGGATCGTGAGCCACCAAGAAATAGACCTTCAAGAGTTGCTCGAAGGAGATCTTGGACGGATCGAAGGTCACTTCGACCGATTCAGCGTGCCCGGTCATACCGGTGCTGACGATCTCGTAGTGCGCGGTCGCTTTGCTCCCGCCCGAGTAGCCGGCAACGGCGCTCCTGACGCCCTTGAGCGATTCGAAGACCGCCTCCATGCCCCAGAAGCACCCGCCGGCCAGGACGACCTTTTCGCTGTGCGGCGCGGGGGCGGAATCGGAAGCAGCCGCTTGGGCAAGCGAGCCGGCCTGGTGCGACTGAAGCACGCCCAGCGAGGCAGCCAGCGCACCCACGAACAGCGCTCCGGTCCAAAAATGCGTTCTCGTCATGATCCTCGTTCCCGGCAAGCATGGGCCCTTACGCCGCAGGCACCAGCATACCACGAGCGCGCGAGAGCGTCAGGAAGATGGCTTACAGTCGGGCACGAAGGCGGCGCGATGGAAGCAGACCCCAAAGCGCTGCCTTGGACCGAGGCGTACAAGCTGCTGATCGGCAGCGTCGTGCCACGCCCGATCGCTTGGGTCTCGAGCCTGAGCCCCGAAGGAATTCGCAACGTCGCGCCGTTCTCTTTTTTCAACGGCGTCTGCGCCGTTCCGATGATCGTCACATTTGCACCGATGCGGTTCGGGAGCGGCAACAAGAAGGATTCACTTGCGAACATCGAGTCGAGCGGAGAGTTCGTCATCAATATCGTTACGGAGCCGCTTATCGAGGCGATGGCCGCCACCTCCGAAGAGTATCCGAGCGACGTCGACGAGTTCGTGGTGGCCGGTTTGACGGCCGCACCATCGGTAGCCGTGCGCGCGCCCCGCATCGCTGAGTCGCCCATCAACTTCGAGTGCAAGCTGCGCCAGGTGCTGCACTTCGGTGACACAGCCGGTTCGGGCTCCCTCGTCGTCGGCGAAGTCGTGTACCTCCACGTGGCCGACCGTCTTATCGCAGACGGGCGCGTCGATCCCAAACTGCTCCAGCCCGTCGCGCGCATGGGCGGTCCCTTGTACGCGCGGCCCGAGCTGCTCGATTTCAAACGGCGCCCGTCGTCCCTCGAACGCTGAGGGGAGCGGCTACGAAGGGCATTCCGGCAACAGCGTGGTGCCGCTTGAGCTCGTGTGTTTGAGCACGAGGATCGTGGCCGCCGCCTGCCGCCCGAGGTCGTAGCCGGCCGGCGGCAACTGCATCGGTACCGGTTCTTCGGCGGCGCTCGGGTCGAACGGATTGTCTGCCTCGCTCTTGTACGTCCAAAGCCAGTGCAACTCGTCGCTCATCACGGTGCCGTCGGCCAAACGAATTTCGACGCGCACGTGCTCGTGAACGGTGCCGTCGGGGTCGAAGTGGTCCGGCCGGCCGAAAAACGTGACGGTTCCACAGGGCGCGGAATTGGAGTCGCTCCCGTTCCCGTTGCCCCTCGATCCGCTCCCTGAGCCGGTACCGCCCGCTCCACCGTCACCGTTCCCGGCTCCCGCGCCCGTACCGGCGCCCCCGCTTTGCTGGCCGGCACTGCGAGTGTTGGCCAGGGACATCGCGGGCCGCGGAGACGCCGGCCGCAGCGGATATGGAGTGACGAAAATGACGTGCCGTGGTGCGGCGGCCCCGCCGAGCAAGCGACGTGGTGTGGCTGCGGCGCGTAATGCGGGCGCTCTGACGACGACCCGTGGCGCCGGCGTGTTGTGGGGAGCAGGCGTCGGCGGCGGGGTTGGCTTCGGTGTCACTTTCGGCGCGGGACTCGGGGTCGGCGGGGGCGGGGTGCGGCGCCGGATGGTGACGAGCGTGGCGACGACGGTCTGCCCTTGCTCCTGCTTTTCAGGAGCGGGAAAGAGTCCGGCAACGATCTCCAGGAGTGCGATCGCGAGCGCAAACCCGACCGTCATGCGGGTCTCGAACGGTTGATCGCGCAGCCAAAGGGCAGCGCGTAGCGCAGGAGAACGGCGCGGCACGACAGCGGCCGGCGGCCGGCGGCCGGGGTTCAACCGGGGGTGTCCTGCGTGCTGCCTCGGCTGCTACGAAGCGTGAACCCCGTAGGTTTGGTGGTACCAGTCGTCGACTTCATGGGGCGTCGGATAATATCCGTACTTGCGGAAGAAATAAGCCTTGTAGGATTTCTGCCGGCGCTGGGTTTCCAGTTGGGCCTGCTTGTCTAGTTGTGCCCGATGCCTGGCGTGGTTGATCCCGATCGCGGCACCGATCGCGGCGATTCCGCTCAGGATGATGTTCCGGGTGCTGGCCGCGCCATTGGCTAGCGCAGGTGAGGCCGTCGCGCCGACGCCAATCAACAACGCCATCGCCGCCACTAGAAGTTGCCTTTTCAATTGTTTCCTTTCTTTCCGACGGCGGCCGAACCGTCACCGCCCCTCGCGTCGGAATCCTGTTAAGGAAGGAATTCCGCGCCGGCGTGGTCGCACCATGCCGCGCAGAGCGCCGCTCGCTGCGTGGGGAAGTGTAAGCTTCGGAACGAAGGCGCTGCGTCGACTGCTTCTCTGGAGGGTTGACGCTGCAGATCGAACCGCTCATCCGGGCCATCCCCGACTTCCCGCTGCCGGGCATCCTGTTTCGGGACATCACGCCGCTGCTGCGCGACCCCGCCGGCTTCAAGGCGACGATCGACCTCTTCGTCGACCGGTTTAAGGATGCGAAGATCGACCACGTGGTGGCCGTCGAGGCTCGCGGGTACATGCTCGGCGCGCCGCTGGCATACCGCATCGGCGCGGGTTTCGTGCCGGTCCGCAAGCCCGGCAAGCTGCCCGGGGCGAAGTATCGGGAAGAGTATGCGCTCGAGTACGGGACCAACTCGCTCGAGATCCACGACGACGCGGTCGGGCACGGCCAGCGCGTCCTGATCGTCGACGACCTGCTGGCGACCGGCGGAACGGCCGCAGCGACCGCCCGCCTCCTCGAAAAGCTCGGCGCCGAGATCGTTGGAATCGCTTTTCTCATCGAGCTCGCGGCGCTGAACGGCCGCCAGGCGCTCGCGGGATACGAAGTCACGGCCTTCATCTCGTACTAGGGCGGAGGCCCCGGGAGAGAGGGGCTGTCGTAGACACCCTGGGTGACTGTGTGGCATTATAGGCGGAACCCATATGCCTAGCTCGCTCATCGACGGCCTCGTCGCCAAAGTACAGTCGTACGACCCAACGGTCGAGGCTGCGTGGCTGCATGGCGTCTACGAGCTGGCCGATGCGGCGCATACCGGGCAGCAGCGGGCCTCGGGCGAGTCGTACATCGAGCACCCCATCGCCGTCGCTCGCATCCTGGCCGACATGGAGATGGACAGGGCCACGATCGCCGCGGCCCTGCTCCACGACGTCGTCGAAGACACCTCCGTCACGAGCGAGCAGGTCGCCGAAAAGTTCGGCGCCGAGATCGCACAGCTCGTCGAGGGGGTTACGAAACTTACTCGCATCCCGTATCAATCCAAGGAAGACGCCCAGGTCGAGAACCTGCGCAAGATGTTCATGGCGATGGCCAAGGACATCCGGGTCATCATCGTCAAGCTGGCCGACCGTCTTCACAACATGCGGACGTTGGCGAGCCTGCCTCCCGAGAAACAAGTTGCGGTCGCGCGCGAGACGATCGAGATCTACGCTCCGATCGCGCACCGTCTTGGCATCTGGAAGGTCAAGTGGGACCTCGAGGATTTGTGCCTGCGGTACCTCGATCCCGAGGCCTACCGCGACATCGCCGAGCGGGTCGCCGTCAAGCGCGGTGCTCGCGAGGCCGCCGTCGACGACGTCGTGCAACACTTGCGCGGGCAGTTCAAGAAGCTCGCGATTGAGGCGGACGTAACCGGGCGGCCCAAACACTTTTACTCGATCTACACCAAGATGAAGAAGGGCCGCGAGTTTTCGACGATTTACGATCTGACCGCGATGCGGATCATCGTCGACAGCGTCAAGGACTGCTACGGGGCGCTGGGGGCCGTTCATTCGATTTGGAAGCCGATTCCCGGCCGCTTCAAAGACTATATCGCGATGCCCAAGCCCAATATGTACCAGTCGCTTCATACGACGGTCGTCGGGCCGACCGGGGATCCGCTCGAGATTCAGATCCGCACGCTGGAAATGCATCGTACCAGCGAATACGGCATCGCAGCCCATTGGCGCTATAAAGAAAACAGCCGGAACGACGCGTTCGAAAACAAGCTGACGTGGCTGCGCTCGCTGCTCGAGTGGCAAAACGACATGCGTGACTCGCGCGCCTTCATGGAGAACCTGAAGCTCGATCTGTTCGAGAATCAGGTTTTTATCTTTTCGCCCAAGGGCGACGTATACTCGTTGCCGGCCGCTGCGACGCCGCTCGACTTCGCCTACCAAGTGCACACCGACATCGGTAACCACTGCGTCGGCGTCAAGGTCAACGGTAAGATCGTACCGCTCGACTACCAGCTCAAGAACGGCGATATCTGCGAGGTGCTCGTCAACAAGAGCTCGCGGCCGTCGCTCGATTGGCTCTCCGTGGTGCACACCTCGGGCGCCAAGCACAAGATAAAACAGTGGTTCCGCAAGGACCGCAAGCACGAGAACGTCGTCGTCGGTCAGGAAGCGGTCGAGCGCGAGCTCGCGCGCGCACACGTCCGCACCGATGCGGCGCGGGGCGAGGTGATCGAGAAGATCGCCAAGCGCATGAATTATACGAGCGCGACGGACCTGTTCGCGGCTATCGGCTTCGGCGACGCTTCGGCCGTCTCGGTCGCACAGCGGCTCAAGGAAGAAGTCAAGACGTCGAACCTGATCGACTTTTCGAGCGTGCAGCGCCCGCCGCAGCCGCGGCGCGTCGCGCGCAATGCGAGCGGCATTCGAATCGCCGGCGTCGACGACGTCTTGGTGCGCGTCTCGAAGTGCTGCAGCCCGGTCCCCGGGGACCCGATCATGGGTTACGTCACGATCGGCAAAGGCGTATCCGTTCATCGGGCGGACTGCCCGAACGTGGCGTATATGGCCGCGACTCCCGAGCGTATTCTGCAAGCCGCTTGGGGCGGCGCCGATTCGCTTACGCACGCGGTTGACGTCGAGGTTGAGGCGATCGATCGCGCAGGGCTCCTGCAAGACGTTATGGGCGTCTGCTCCGAATTCAAGACGTCCGCGTCGTCGGTTACGGCCCGGGTCAAACGCGACAAGATGGCGCTGATCTCGCTGACGCTGCAAATCTCCGACATCGAGCATCTCCACAAGGTGCTCGAGAAGTTGCGCACGATCAAGGACGTACGCAATGTGTACCGCGTGACCAAGCGGGAGGCGCGCGCCAGCGGCTGATCCGACGCCTTTACGGCGGCCGAACGCGGAGGCCGCTCACGAGGCCTTGTCGAACGAATGTTCGGCGTGATATAACTGACGAGTTGTCCGGCCGGGCTGCGCCCGCCGGTTGCCTCGTGCGGCTCGCCGCACACAAGCCCGCTGCCCCGTTTGCGGGGCCGTTTGCTCCACGAAATGGGGCGACGTCCGGAGAGGGACTACACGATGACGACCGACTACGAAGTTACCTACATCATTAAGCCGAGCCTCGAAGATGCCGACATCGAAACGCGCGTCGAGCAGCTGGCTGAGTCGATACGCCAAAAGGGCGCCGACGTCGGCGAAATCGACAAAATGGGCAGGCGGCGCCTGGCCTACGAAATCGACGACGTTCGTGAAGGTTTCTACGTCGTCATGAAGTTCAGGAGCGATCCGCCGATAGCCAAAGAGCTCGAGCGCCAGCTGCGGCTGAACGAAGACGTGATGCGCGCGCTGCTAATCAATTTGAACGACTGACATTCGGAGGCACCGCACATGGCCGGAAGTTTCAATCGCATCACCCTCGTCGGAAACCTCACCCGCGACCCGGAGATTCGCTACATCGAGAGCGGCAAGGCCGTAACGAAGTTTGCGCTCGCGGTTAACCGCCGAACGAAGCAAGGCGACGAAACGATGTTCATCGACATCGTCGCCTGGGATCGCCTCGGCGAGATCTGCAACCAGTACTTGAAGAAGGGCATGTCCGCACTGGTCGAGGGCCGGCTCGCCATCCGCAACTACGAGACCAAAGAAGGCGAGAAGCGGAAAGCGGTCGAGGTCGTCGCTAGCGACATGCAAATGCTCGATTCGAAGAGCAGAAGTGCCAACGGCGACTTCGGAGGCGGTAGCTCGTACAGCGCCCCGTCGGCCGGCCGCGCGGCCGGCGGCGGCGCCGAGAACGACGAGTCGACGGAAGAAGACGAAATTCCGTTCTAGAGGGCGTTCAGGCCCGAGAACAGGGAAACCGGCGCGCGGAATCGTGCGCCGGTTTCGCTTTAAGCAGGTAAGCCCGTGGCTTACTCTTGGTTGCAGGAAGAAATCAGCGCGCGGCGACCCTTGCTAGTCCGGTCTGGACGTCTTCGGGCGTCATGACCGGCGACAGCTCGACCTTCGCATGCAACTCTCTGAAAAACGGCTCGCAGATCGACGGGATGTCGCTCGGATGCTGTAGATCGAAGACGATGAAACCGGCCCTGTCGCCGTCGATCGTCGTAAAATATGCTGCTTCCGGCTTCAACCGCTCTAGCGTGGCGGAGAGGACTTTACCCAGCCTTCCCTCCTCGATCGCCGCGTTTGCCGCTTCGACGGGCATTTGGATCTTGAGCATCATTCGCATCGCAGACCTCACTTTGCTGAATCTCGGATGCCCGAACTTTTCGGCGTGAGGTGTCGGCCTCCCGGTTCGTACGGCAAGGTCTGGTCGCCTATTGGTCGGCCACCGTGCTTTGTTCCGCGCCGCCGCGCAGAGCGGTGGCCTCGCGGCTCCCTGGGTACTTCGCGACGAGCCACGCTGCGACGTCAACCGCGTGCTGAGTGCTATCGGCGCTTCCCAGGCTCGTGTAGACGTGATGGAGCGCGTAGACGATCCGTGGGAGCCAGGAATCGGCCGGGTAGTGCCGCTCCCAATCGCGGATCGCGTCCTCAACGATCCGCATGTCGTGCATGACGTCGTTCGAAGCGGGTGGCCTGCCCACGTCCATCTTCAAGGATACGTCGCGAATTTTATTGCGAATGCCCAGAATGCTGAGATGCTGTGAGCCAAAGTATTCGTCCGCCGGTGCTCCGCGAGCCATGTTGTAACGGTTGGGCTGTGCCTGAGCACCGCCGTCGAACGTGCTATCTTGAACGGAACTCGAGGCGGGCGTGTCGGCCAGCGCGAAAGCGGGTGCCGACACCGAAGCCAACGCAACAGCGATGGCGAGAAATCTGGCGTTCATTTGGTCACCTTGCGATCGGATGCGTCGAAGGCCGCAGCGAGCGCGGATTGCGCGCCCGTTTGCATCCAACGATGCGTGAGGAGAACCGCAGCGCGCCAAGCGACTGGCCTATCGCGCACCGGCGGTTAGTTTTTGTTACGGCGCCCAGCGTGCCGGGCAGTAGTGAGCGCACTAACGCTTTGAGGCGTGCAGCGCAAAGCGTGAGCCGGTTCTCATAGTGCGCCGAGCCACTATCGCTAGACTTTTAGAGGTCAGCATCTGTCCGTGCGAAAGGGTAACCGACGCGCGCGCAAACCTGTGCATTGCAACAGCCGCCCAACTTGGCCCGCAGGCCCACGGCACCGCCGGAGAGGTTTTCCGAGCGAGGCGCTCCTAGTGAAGCAAGCATGAGCGTCGAGGATATCCCGCGAGCGACCGACCTGCTTGCGAACGAGCGAACGTTCTTGGCATACCTGCGCACGGCGTTGACCTTCGTCGCATTCGGCTTCGTGGTCGCTCGGTTTGCCCTTTTCGAGCGCGAACTCGCGCTGTTGACGCACAGCAACCCCCCGAACCACGGCGTATCGGTGCTGTTCGGAACGCTCGTCGCTCTTTTCGGAGCGGCCGTAGCCGCGTATGGCGGCCTACGCTACAGCGCGGCCGCTCGAGCGCTTCGTGAAGGCCGCTCGGCCGGGCTAAGCACGATCGCCGCGACCGTCATGTGCACCATCGCTGCCGTCATCGGGGCGGCGGTCGCAATCGACTTGGTGGCGCTCCGGTGAGCCAGGGCCGCGCTACGGAAGGAGCGCCGAGCGAGGTTCTTCGCCGGCGCCGAAACTACGGCGACGCTTCAGTCCTTCCGAGAATGTGACTATGAGCGCTTCCACCAGGCCCTCAGCGGCCGATCGATCTTCACCCGACGCACGGCTGCACGCGCTCGACGCCGCCGCGGTCCTCCGCCCCCGCGTCGCGTATTTCTCAATGGAGGTCGCGCTCGAGGCCGGCCTGCCCACCTATAGCGGCGGCCTTGGCGTGCTTGCCGGCGACGTGCTCCGCTCGGCCGCCGATCTTGAGTTGCCGGTGATCGGCTTCAGCCTCGTCCACCGCAGCGGCTACTTCGTGCAACGGCTGGATGCAGCCGGAAACCAAGAAGAACTGCCCGAGGCATGGGATCCGCGAACCCGCCTCGCCAGCCTCGATGCGACCGCGACGGTAGCAATCGAAGGGCGTCAGGTCCGCTTTCGCGCTTGGCGCTACGATATTGTCGGGATGAGCGGAGCCGTCGTGCCGGTCTATTTACTCGATACGGCACTCGATGAGAACGATCCGGTCGATCGCATCCTAACCGACGAGCTCTACGGCGGCGACGATCGGTATCGCTTAGCGCAGGAAGCGATCCTCGGATTCGGCGGTTACGCCCTGCTCGAAGCGATGGGGCTTGCCGAGCACATCACGACGTTCCACATGAACGAGGGACATGCAGCCCTGCTGGTCGCGGCTGCGCTCGAGGCGCGGCTAGCCGCGCGCGCCGACGCGAGCGTTGCAAGCGACGATCTCGCGGCGGTGCGGCGCCGCTTCGTCTTTACCACGCACACACCCGTGCCGGCCGGGCACGACCGTTTCAATCTGGGTCTGGTGCGGGCAGTCATCGGCGAATCGCGAACGCGCCTGGTCGAAGCGCTCGGCGCCACGCGCGACGGGGCCATGCACATGACCTATCTCGCGCTACGCAACTCGCGCTTCGTCAACGCCGTCGGCATGCGCCACGGCGAAGTTTCGCGTGGGCTTTTTCCAGGCGATCCCATACATGCAATCAGCAACGGGGTCCATGCGGTGCGCTGGACCGCACCTGCCTTTGCGACCGTCTTCGATCGCTACGTGCCGAGCTGGCGGCGTGACAACGGCTACCTGCGCCATGCCGTCGGCATTCCGCTCGACGACGTAGCCGCGGCGCACCGCGCTGCGAAAGACGATCTCGCCGTAGCGGTGCGCCGGCGAACCGGCGTCGTGCTCGACCCGGCCCGTTTTACGATCGGTTTTGCGCGGCGTGCGGCCACCTACAAGCGCGGATACCTCGCGTTTTGGGACGCCGAGCGGCTGCGCGCGATCGCCGAACGCATTGGGCCGCTGCAGTTCGTCTTTGCGGGAAAAGCGCATCCGCGCGATGCTGACGGCAAAGCGATCATACGGCAGATTTTCCAAGCCGCATCGGCCCTCGGCGATCGCGTCAGCTTCCTCTACCTCGAGAACCACGAGATGGCGCTTGCGCAGCGGCTGTGCGCGGGAGTCGATCTCTGGCTGAATACGCCGCAGCCGCCTTTCGAAGCGTCCGGGACGAGCGGAATGAAGGCGGCTCTCAACGGCGTGCCGAGCCTGAGCACGCTCGACGGCTGGTGGATTGAGGGCTGCGTGGAAGGTCGCACCGGCTGGGCCATCGGCGACGGCAGCGACGCGGGGCCTCAGGCCGACGCGGACATGCTCTACGACAAGCTGGAGCAGGCCATCGTGCCGCTCTTTTACGACGACCCCGAAGAGTACGCGCGTACGATGCGCAGCGTCATTGCGCTCAACGGCTCGTATTTCAACACGCAACGCGTGGTCGAGCAGTACGCGCGGATCGCGTATTTCGCGGATCGAAGCGAGGCGCGTCTCTGAAGGCGGGTGGGCTCCCGGCACGGGGGCTTACGAACGGCCGGCCGGGGGCTGGCGCGGCCGACCGCGAGGTGCTATCATCGTTGGGTTGTCTAATCCGGCCTTTTGCCGGTCGTGGCATAGCCACGTGTGTAGGGCCGCGAGCCTCGGCTGCGCGGCCGCAACCACCTACATGAAGGAAAAACTCGTATGGCAGGCCCGCCAAAAAAGCGCAGCAGCGCTGCGAAGAAGGAGCGGCGCACCAAGCGCAAAGTCTGCAGCTTCTGTGCTGACAAGCTCCCCGACATCAACTACAAGGACGTTCCTCGGCTGCGCAAGTATGTTTCGGAGCGGGGAAAGATCCTACCGCGCCGCATATCCGGCAACTGTGCGAAGCACCAGCGTCTGCTGACCGTTGCGGTCAAACGAGCCCGGATCATTGCCTTCCTTCCCTTCACCTCCGAGTAGCGCATGAAAATCATTCTCCTCAGCGACGTGAAAGC